>OCTW011562806.1_pt1 | contig 16133 bp, 15 predicted proteins | sample 1539671 | NCBI WGS metagenome assembly OCTW01 (sample SAMN02144230, study PRJEB22623) | gut metagenome | biome: sheep rumen | host: Ovis aries | place: New Zealand
CGCCACGAGCATGAACGAGGCAGGGTATTCGGTCGAGTACTTGGCTCGGCTAATGGTAATCAGCCTGTCCTCCAACGGCTGCCGCATGACCTCCAAAACGGAGCGATTGAATTCAGGCAGTTCGTCCAAGCGGAAGAACTTGTGCCATTGCAACAGCCTCACAGACAGCCATAAAGCCCCAAAAACGACCAAAACATGTACCATAAAGCCATTCATACCCACAAAGATACACAACAAAATCGTATTACTAGAAACTTCAAGTAAAAATTCAAGCGATTAATGTGTCAATTATATTTACTAGTGTTCTTTGGAAAATGTCTGTTATCGGTTGTGGATGGTTGTCATCAAGAGAACCGGCCCTTTTCTCTTTATCTCAGTCAGAATTTGGAAGATATTAAATACCCTCAGTACTTAACCTGATTCAGAACATAATAATTCAACAAGAGTTGCTTTAGCACCAGCTCTTGTTATATCCTCACCAGTTAAAGTTATTGCGGAGATAGAGGTTAAGGTAAGTGGATGGCGCGGATGACCTTTTTAAAATGGAAAATCATCTAATACCGGCATTTCTCTGAGGTCGCAGTTGAACTCATCAAATTGGATAATGAAAGGGCACAGATCTTGAGCTTCATGCTTTTCCATCTCAATGATAGCTTGGTCATTAATCTTTTGGGCTATTGATGGCTCATGGCATAGTATTGTGTTGAATGTGACGTTATATCGGACAGAAAGCATGTGTGAGAGAACTGTGACATACTCATCGTCCGTTAGCTCGATTGTGACGGGAACTGGCTCAAGCCATTCCTTCAAGTTCTCGTCATAAGCACGGCAGATAATTCGGTACTTGTTGTCCCGTGGATGTTTAGCCAGATATTCACGAGCCACTTGAGCACATTCTTCTAAATGCCCTTCCCAATAATCTTTATTATACTTACTCATTGTTTCTATAGAAGCTGCCAAAGAATATTTGGCAACATATCATTTAATTAATGTATTGTAAATCAATATATTGTATTCAGCTTGCCAGTTCTTTCTATCAAGCTGATAGAAAACGCATAGACCTAAGCCCAGGTAGGTGGGGCGATCGAGGTTGCGGTAGGCTGATGTGCGCCCCTGTTGTGGTGGTCGAGGACGTCGGCGGTGCCTTCGAGGTCGGCGATGGTGCCTTCGAGGTCGGCGATGGTGCGTAGTAATTGAGACATATATGAACAATAAATTAAAACAGATGTATTGGCTATAATTGAAGACTTTAAATTGTCTTAACGTGTGTTATCTTGATAAAGAACTGATTGCCAACCAAAAAGTTGAAAACATCTCACTGTTTTCCTGCTTTATTACACCTGTTTTCATTTTTTGGGGACAACTTTGCTTATCCTGGACCAGGGTATCATTTTTTGTCTCTTAATTGGTGTCCACCAAAACTTTTTTCTAGGACACAATAGGCTTTTTCATTAAATACCATTTACATAGTTACGTTTTTTTTCAAAAAATATTGGTATTAATAGGTCATTTCATGAGAAAACAGTATCTTTGCAAATATTACCAAATGCCATATATTTAAACAGAGTTATGAAGAAACTTCTATATATTATTATCATCATCGCAGCCGCTTCTTCTTCATTGTTTTGCAATGCAGACGAAAAGATTAAAATGACATTAGAGGGAGGAGTCTTTACTATGCCCTGTGAGGTGAATGGATTGAAAATGAGATTCATCTTTGATACCGGAGCTTCCGCTGTTTGTATCTCAATGACTGAGGCACTATTCATGGTAAAGAATGGCTATTTAGAGGAAGACGATTTTATCGGTGTCGCTCAAACAAGGATAGCAAACGGCGATATAGATGAGAATATGGTAATTAATTTAAAATCCATCAAAATTGGTCATCTCACAATTAAGAACGTACAAGCTTTTATTTCCAACACTATTAACGCCCCTCTTCTTCTTGGTCAAACAGTAATAAGACAGTTAGGAAGTTGGACCATTGATGGTGATTATTTGATTATCAATAATAAAAATAATAAGCAAGGTGAAAATTCGGGCTTGTCTTTTTATAATAAAGGAATTGAATTGAAGGGCAAAAAGGATTATACTCAAGCAATTCAATGGTTTGAAAAGGCCGCCCAGATGGGCCATGAAGACGCACAATATGAATTGGCTCTATGCTATCATTTTGGACGAGGCATTCAAAAGAGTTTTCAAAAAGCGGCACATTGGTATAATCAGGCAGCAATGAAAGGGCATGCTAATTCACAATATAATCTTGGCTATCTTTATGAAAAAGGTCAAGGCGTTTCAAAAGATTATGCTAATGCTGTTTTTTGGTACAAAAAAGCCGCATTACAAGGTAATGTTGAAGCACAGTTCAAATTAGGTGTCTGTTACGATAACGGATTGGGGGTTAAAAAGAATTTTCAAGAAGCGGCTAAATGGAATAAAATGGCGGCCGAAAAAGGCCATGTGACAGCTCAATATAATATGGGATTATACTATTTATCGGGGCAGGGTGTTCAAAAGGACATCCCCCGAGCCAAACAATGGTTAACGAAAGCAGCTGAGAATGGTCACGAAAAAGCTCGCCAGTTATTGACGAGAATCCGTTAAAAGGATCCATTTGTTTCAATGATGTTTATATTTAGAATAGCAATTCGGTTGTAAACCAAAATAAACAAAACAAAAGATATGAAGAATATATTTTTAATCTTTATCCTGTTATCATTTGCAGTAATAATTCACCCTAATGTCAAGGCACAGAATAGAGTCAATACTGATAAGTATGGTAATATCATAAATCCTTCGACGAAAAAGACTAACCCTGCGCCTGTTGACATTACTAGAATTCTAAAACCAGAAACAGAGAAATCCAGCAAGGTGCGTACCGAAAAAAAGAAAAACGCCCAAGTTCCAGATTCCAAACCCCCAAAAGTCACAAAGGAGGAGAATTCAAACTCAGTAAAAGAAAGCCCGTTTAACATATCTCGAGATCCTGGAAGCGATAATCCGATAGATCCGGATTCTGGCGACATTGGTAATATTACTGATGATATGCCCATAAATACTAGCTGGGATGAGATTGACGAGTACCCTGTAGAAGATAGCCCTGAAGAGCTGAAAGAATTTATACGCAACTTGGTAATCAGTTCTATTGAGCAGAACATGATTCCTGTTGGAGGAGGAACATATGAGATGGGTAACACCAAGGAGCAAGGCAAAGAAGCCAATGAGAATGAGAAACCCAAACACAATGTGACAGTTGAAACCTTCAAGATCAGCAAATATGAAGTGACACAAGCACAGTGGTTGGCTATTATGGGTAACAATCCATCTTCTGATCAAGAAGATTTAGGTAAGCCTGTCACCAATGTCAGTTATCGAGATATCATGGAGTTCATCCAGAAACTGAATGAGATAACAGGGCTTCACTTCCGTTTGCCTACAGAACAGGAGTGGGAATTTGCTGCTCGCGGTGGAAATCGTGTGCATGGCAAAAATCGTTATAAGTATGCTGGGTCGGATTCCCCAAATGAGTCGGCATGGACAAACTGGAATAGTGGTCACTCGATTCAACCCGTAGGGAAACTATATCCTAATGAATTAGGGTTATATGATATGAGTGGAAATGTCATGGAATTGTGTGCTGACCGTTTTCAGTACTATGACAAAAAGCACTCTAGCCGCGATTATAGTTTTTATTCGGGAGACAATTATGTCTGTCGTGGCGGAAGCGCCATGGATGATCCAGCCTTATGCCGCGTTTCTTCACGAATGAGTGTTAGTGAGAATGAGGCCAAGAACTATCTGGGATTCAGGCTTGCGATGTGAGGTAAACTATCAGAAACGCAATATCTTTTTTGTAACCTAAAGACTAATGTTTAATTGTCTTTATTCTTAAATCGAATAATAGACTTTAAAAAATTTATAAAATGGGAAGAAAAAAAACGAATGTAGGCGGCCAGGGTTTCAATCCTTATTCAAGGCCTAAAAATTTGTATGAACAGCAGGGCATGGGAACCTACGTTCCTGGCATGCATGAAAACATGGTTAATGAAGGACAAGAGAATAAAAAACCTCTTCCTGCAACGAATGATGATCCTGTAGTAGGGTTTCTCTACTCAATATCACGTAAAGGTATTGGCGAGTTTTGGCCCTTACATTTAGGAACCAACACCATTGGCCGCTCAAATGACATGGACATTGTTTTAAAAGAGATGACAGTGTCGGAGCATCATGCAGATATCCTTGTTAAGCAACTAAAGAAATCAGAAAATAAAGTCATTGCGAGCATTCGTGATGCAGGCTCTAAAACAGGCATCATTGTAAATGATGAAGAACTTGGATATGATATGTTTTCATGTAAGACCAATGATATCATCACCATTGGTTCATGCTATCGCCTATTACTGCTTCTGATTGATGCTGAACAATATGGACTCACCGTTGCCGAGAACTTTATTCCGTCTGATGATGCCGATGATGACTACGACTACATCAACGAAGATGATTTTGACGGGTTGTACGATCCCTCAAAGCGTAATGTGGATACAGGTACAGTTGACCTAAACGGAGGCGACATTGAGGGACCGGGTGCAACCGTTGACTTATCCTGATTTTATAATAGTCTAAAACCCGCGTGCGACGACATCATCTTGTAGTTGTCACACGCATCTAACGTGCAGAAGGACCAGATATGTCAATGTTATTCATTCAGGGCCAAGAAGAAAAATCCCAACGTATTCATTACGAAGTGGATACTTCCCTGCCTGCTCTTGGAGAAGGTGGTATGGGGCAAGTGCGCCGTGGTGTTAGAATCGATGAAAAGACAGGTGTCAAAACAGATGTAGCAATAAAATTCCTTTTTGATGACCTGTCTGAGAATGCTATTGCCCGTGCTCGTCGTGAAGCATCTATAAGGATTCATAATGAGAACCTTGTTGAGATGTTTGGCTTTGTAGAACTGGAAGCCTCGCAAGGTAACCGTGGCAAAGTAAAGCGTTATCACGTTGTCAGCGAACTACTGGAAGGCGTGATGCTCTTTGACGTTATCAAGGGCAAAACCACCGATCGTTATGGTAAAGAGGTTGCATATGCTCAAGAGCTTTACCAGATGTATTGCAATGAGCGGTTCAGGTTTGCCGTCCTTGTTACACGTAATGTTCTCTCTGGTCTCATGGCATTACATGATTTTGGCTATATTCACCGTGACATTGACCCGAGCAACATCATGGTGACTCACGATCGCAAAATAAAACTGATTGATTTCGGCATTGCTAAAAAGTTCGGTACAGATGCAAGCGAGGAAGACGATATGCATCTTACCAATTCCGGGCAATTTGTCGGTAAAGCTGCGTATGCAGCACCTGAACTAGTATTAGGTGATATCCAACACCAAAACAGGACCACCGACTTATATGCTGTGGGCGTCATGCTTTACCAGTTTGTTATGGGGAAGTTGCCATTTGAAGGCACAATGATGGAATTGATTCAAAAACAGATTCATGTAAAAATGCCTTTGAAGGATATTCCATATAAATCACTCCGTTACATTATTGGGAAAGCAACAGAGAAAAAGCAGGAAAGACGTTACCATAGTGCAGCCGAAATGCGAGTAGCTCTTGAGCATCTCACGTCGGAAGATGCCAAAATCTCCTCTACGGAATCTGGTTTTATGATGCCACTATTACAGAATAAGAAAATTCTGTATGGCATTGCAGGTGGTCTTTTTGCAGCGGCACTCATCACGTGTGCTGTTATGTTTTGGCCCATTAGTGGCACGAATTCCGCCTCAGGCAATAATGACAGTGTACTGGACACTATTAGCACTACCATTATCACTGATGAACAAAGCGGCATAAGCGGAACGCCAATCTCGATGCTTATTGATGAAGCAGCCCAAATGTTGAAAGATCCAGCAATAGCCCAAGACGGCATCAACAAGCTCAGGGATATCGTCTCCAATTATGGTGATTACAGACATTCAGCGCAAGCTTTTGCTATTCTTGCTGCGCTAACGCAACCCGTAGATGCTGATGTCAGCTCTAAAACCGTCAAGAAAATGAGGGAGAACACCAAGAACCTAATCAGCCGTGATGCTCCCCTGGCGCATAAGTATTCGCTCAAAGCTTATGAGCTCGACTCAACTTGTTACGAAGGCATCTTCGAGTTGGCAACAGACTTTGCTGCAGCGGCGACCCGCACAGGAGATGATTCATTGCAAGACTTTAATCGCTCACTCAAGCTGTTCCAAAAAGGAATAGAATATGCCCGCCGGAATAACGATGAGGTTTATGTCAAACTCTTTGAGACACGTATTGATCAAGTTACCAGTGCATTAGAATGATGAAACCTGTTCAACCTAAATCCAATAGCATCATCCGTAATGGTTCTAAGATTTGCTTGAACATTAAAGGCAAACAGTACTATTTGGACACTAATAGTCCCATATTAGGCAAAGGGGCTATGGGTGTGGTATTTCGCGGAGTTGAATCAAACACAGGAAAACCGGTAGCAATCAAACGAGTCAACCCAAAATACGCCAATAATCCGGACATTCGTCGCAGGGCTCGTCAAGAAGCAAAACTTGAATTTGATCATCCCAATCTAGTACAGATGCTGGGTTGCTGCGAAGAGGCTCCTGACAAGGGAGACATCTTTATCGTCAGCCGAATGGTATCAGGGCAGAACATCGATCAATTCATCAATACGAATATCCGCTCCATGCCACAACCTGAGCGACGAATTTGTGAACTGTTTATGCCTGTGCTTGATGCGCTTGGTTATTTGCACGAGAAGAGCATCCTGCATCTAGACATCAAGCCTTCAAACATCATGATGGAGAAAGGGAAAAATGTGCGTCTCATGGATTTAGGGATTGCTGACATAACTGTAGCAACTGATAATAATCCGACCTTATCTAGTGTGATGGGGACACCACGCTATGCGGCACCCGAGCAATTCGGTAACAATAAGGACAATAATGAAGGATCGTTGTCCAAAGCCACAGACATCTATGAAGCCGGAGTAACCCTATATGAACTCATCACACAGAAGAATCCTTTCAAAGCGCCCACTATAATCGAAATTATGAAGCAACACAATACCAAGTCGTTGGAGCCCACAAACTCCATATCGGCCCCGGTGCTTAAAGTGTTGCAAAAGGCGACAGCCATCAACCCCCAAGAACGATATCAAACGGTTTGGGAGATGAAGGAGGCTTTGAAAAATGCCTTAATAACTAAGCCTGACCCATGGCTTAAACGATATTGGTGGATTATAGCTATTGTTATATCGCTCATCGCCATTTTGGGACTTGTTTTAGTGTATACTATTTTTAATTAATATATGGAATTAATCAAAACGAATTATAACTTTCAAGGATATGTCGACTCCCGTCAAGGTGGCCGTCCTGAGAATCAAGACCATTATAGCTATTCTGACACTTCTCACGGATTGCTTATCGTTGTGTGTGATGGCATGGGAGGCGGGCCGTCAGGCAAACTGGCAGCAACCATTGCTGTCCAGCTAACCATTGACTATGTGATGCATACCAGTGAAAGTGAAGCTAGTGATAAAGTTCTGAAAGATGCGGTCACATATGCGCACAAAGCCATTTTAGCACGCCAGCAGAGTGACCCTTCTACAAGAGGCATGGGTACAACATTGTCGGCACTACTGATCAATAGCGAATCGGCTTATGTTGCTCATGTGGGAGACAGTAGGGTGTACCAATTCAGAAATGGCAAAGTGGTTTTCAAGACAAAAGATCACTCATATGTGGGCGAACTCGCACAGATTGGTGAACTGTCTGAGGAAGAAGCGCGGATAGATCCTCGTTCCAACATTATCACCAGATGCTTGGGTGGAAAATCCAAGGATTTAGCTGATATTGATGGACCCTTACCCTACAAGAAGCACGACCGCTTCATGCTTTGCACTGATGGTATATGGGGCGCTGTACCCGAGACAGAACTGGTTAAGCTTGCCGCTAAAACACCATCATTAAGCGGTGCAACCGATGCTACTGTTATAGCCATCGATGAGAAAGGCCGCAACGACGGGAATCATCACGACAACCTCACCATTGCATTAATTGACACAATTGAAGACTCTCAATTACAAGAACCTATGAGCAAAACAGCAAAAATCACAATTTTGGTACTCAGTGTTTTACTGGCTGCAAATTTTTTATTCGGTTTAAGCCAGTGCAACAAAGCTAATCGTTATTCCAATGCACTGCAACAAATTGACACATTGCAGAAAGAATTACGTCAAAGTAGGGACTCTATCAATTACTTGAAAGGCCATATCAAGGGCAGTCAAGAAAAAGGACATGATGTGAATGTCTATTTCAACGAGCGCACAAAAGATAATGAGAAAGACACTGTTAAAGAGAATAACAAGACTTCCTCAATTGGCGACTCTGAACAAATCAAAACAATCATCAATCAGATTATCGAACAACTCACCAATGCTCGAGACATGCCCGAGAACGCTAACCGCGTCAAAATACGTGCCGATGTCACTTCACGTCTTAATAGTCTGGCGGAGAAAGATCCAGCAAATAAGAATGTGTACACAGCAGCTGTCAACGAACTTAATAAGCCCATGTCAAAACGGACTGGAGACGAAGGTAAGGGACAATACAACCATATCATCAGAATTATAGATAAAGTTAAAAAATAAGAACGATTATGAAAGTAATAACAATCGGAAGAGATCCCAATTGTAATGTCGTCATTAACGACCCACAGATTAGTCGACGACATGCGATACTTAGAATCTCGAACTTAGGTAAAATTGAGGTGGTTGACATGAGCAGCAATGGCACATCGGTCAACGGTAACCCATTGCGCAAAAACGTCCCATATCATATTTCCCGGAAGGACCAGGTTACATTTGCCGGTGTCAGCAAACTGAATTGGGATGACATCCCCAACCCAGTACGCCTATACAAATGGATTGGCCTTGGTGTTTTGGGAATAATTGCATTGGCTATTATTATCACACTCGTTTTCAGTCGAGTGAGTGACAATGAATCCATTGAAATACCTGCAACAACAGTGATTCAAGAGCAAGGGACATCCAATTCTGCAACAGCCGAGGGGGAAAAACCACAAACCGGTACTAACAAAAAAGTCACTCCTTCCAAAAACGATGATGACGCAGTCAATAATGATGACTATAAACATCTATTGAAACCCATAAATAAACCTCATCATCATACTAATCCTACTGCCAATGCCGAAGAGAATAAAACCAATAAGACTGACGCTAAGGCAAAAGGTAAATCCACACAAGCCGAGAAAACGGTTCAAACTCCGGGTAACGCAAAAACTAAGGCGATCGAAAATTCAGCCAATGGCCCTTCATCTAAAGAACCGTCAGGTGAACAAAAAAGAAAAAAAGATGGAAAACTTTAACCTCAAAAACATATAATTATGAAATTAATCAAAATTGGCAGTTCGCAATCGTGCGATATCGTGTTAAATAGCAAGTATGTGAGTTCGCTCCATGCTGAGTTAACAGTGCTTGATGACGGCAAAATAGTTCTGGAAGACAAGAACAGTCGTAATGGCACAACGGTGGGTAATAAGACGTTGGAACCAGACCACGCCATAACCATTCAGCGTGGAGATAAAGTTATGTTTGCCGATGAACCTCTTGTATGGGCTCGTGTGCCGATGCCAGAAAAATTGACGGGATACAAGCATGTTTACAATATCGGATCAAATTTCCGAAATGATATCATCGTAAACAGTTCTACGGTGAGTCGTTATCATGGCTCATTGCGTATCAAAGGCGGGAAGGCCTTCATTCACGATAACGGAAGCAAGAATGGTACATTGCTCAATGGAGAGCGCGTTAATCCCGGAAAGGATGTTCGCGTCAAGAAGGGTGACAGCGTTCAGTGTGGTAGCGAGGATGTCTCTGAGCAAATAAAGGGGCTGATACCCTCAGATGGTAAAAAAATAGCTAGTATAGCTGCAGCATGCCTTGCAGCACTTGCTGTGTTGGGATTCGGTGCATATAAATTTTGGCCAGGACATGGTAACACGCCGAAACAGCCTAGTGGTTATCAGGATGCGGTTGTCTATCTATTGGCAGGATTCCATACCGAGGTCTCATTTGAAGATGATGCAGGGATGGGGCTTGTCGCTATCTACGACGACAATGGACCACACTGGAAAGGAGATGAATCAGTTGAGAACAAACCCATCTTCATTCAAGCTACAGCATTCTTTATTGACCGTGAGGGCAGAATGGTGACCAACAAACATGCCATTACCCCCTGGATTGAATACCTGAAGTCTCCATGCGATGAAGACACTACAATCACTTGGGAAGAGCAGATGAAGCAGGAATTTGAAACATTCTGGGCTTCGCAGTTAAAGGTTAGGCAATTACAGTCGACCAATAACACAGCCTTTAACGAAGCCGTGCGAGAACTAGCCTCAACCCCAATCGGCCTAAAATTGTTGGCTGATAGCCGTTCACAGGCTGATTTAAATGCCAAGCTCAACACTATCTTTAAGTCCAAGGTGAAGATAACAGGTTATCTTGATTATGTCGCAGTAGGATTCCCTGACCGTAAATACACTTCAATCTCTGAATTCCAACGTTGTGATACTCTCGCTGTCGCAAAGGATGGCCAGGTTGATTTAGCTATTCTTCAGTTGAATGATAAAAAGACTCCTGAGAAAATAAAATATGTCTTTGATGTGAATAATTGGAACATTAAAACGCTGGTTCCACTCAAAGACAAACTTTATACAATCGGTTATCCCGCTGGCATGATGTGGGGTCAAGATGGTAAGAGTGATGCATTAGCTCCCAGTCTCTACGAGACTAAGTGCTCACAAACTCCTACCAGATATGATTTTCAGCTCCAAAATGCCTCGATTGGCGGCAGCAGCGGATCACCTGTGTTTAACGAGAAGGGAGAATTAGTTGGAGTATTGTATGGCTCCTATGAGAAGGTCGCATCGAAAGCAATTCAAGCGAAATTCTTAAAAAATCTCTATGATGAATATGTTCAATTATTCACCCCTAAAACTAAATAACACAAGATTTGCCTACATTTTGTGTGGTATCATGTGCCTCATCCTGGCATTGCCAGGATGGGCACAATCCATGCCACCATGGATCATCTCTCCTCAATATCATTCTATCCAACCATTATCGGCCGACCGTCAACGCTCCAGCTACATGATGGCTGGCGACAGATCCACCAGAACATTAGAGATCCCATTTCCTTATAACGAATCACAAACCAATGACGCTGATGTAGTCTTTGAACTAATGAGTAATGGTGTCGTTTTATGGCATAGTAGCAAATCTTTAATAAACGATACAAAAACTAGCCAATCGACGAATTCTCGGTTCAGTCAAGATACAGAAAAGAAGAATGTTAAAGACAACAAATCAAAAGGCGGTATTTCAGCATCATGTCCTTCTTCTATCAAGGCCAATGCTAAAAATATCTATTCTGTACCTGTTACTGTGACCAATAGAAGCAACGTGGCTCTAAATGTCAAGATTTCATCCAGCACAGGACTCTCAACAACCATTGTTGTACCCGCCGGGAAATCTAAAACTGTAACATTCTCAATCAATGACGTCAAGAAGGGTAAGCAATGCACCTTCACCGCGACACCATCTGCAGGTTCAAGCACCTGCAAGACGACTTTAAATCCTTATTTTGCATTGCAACAAACTGATTTTTCATATTATGAATACTCGATTTTTCATTCTGTTAGTAGCTATTCTGATGAGCGTGCATTCTATTGATGCTAAAGTGCACGATATCTTAGTTCTTGACGATGGCTTTCAACTCAAAGGACAAATTACAGAGCGGGTCCCTGGTGAAAGCATCACCATAATGGTTGAAGAAATCCAAGGAAGAATTAAAACCTCTTATTTGGACCCCCCAAAGAGTACGAATAGTGTTGGAGGGTATCTCATCAGGTTAAACGATTCCGGATTACATGCTTATGGCTTTGAACAGAATTCTGAAATATCTTCCAATGATTATGTTTATTACAGTATTAAGAAACCTGTTTCTTTAATAAAGAAAGGTGCATCTGTGTACGAGTACAGTTGCAACTTGAGTAACAATAATACTTCAAAAAGTTTTACTGTTGATATCCAGAAGGTGGTTTCAATTGAAACACTACCAAGGGATAATTCCGTTAGAGGTTTAATAGATGTCATTGAGACAAGCCATGACGAATATCAAGGCCAGATAATTAAAAACACCTTAGGCGAGACTATTATTATCAGGGCTAATAACGGCACTGATTATGAGATTAATAACGATGAGGTCAAGAGTATGAGAAAAGTGGCTCTGGATGATAGTGAGGATATCTTTAGACAAGCGGAGTATTTAGACCAAGTGTATACCCAAAAGGATAAAAAGCCCATCATTGGTATCATAACAGAAAAAAGATTTGATGACACTCGTTCTGACAACGATTGGATTGTTTTATTGACGAAAGATGGAAATGAGGAAGAAATCAACATGAATGATATCACAAGATATGGCTTCATCGTCAATAACGGCTATCGTGAACATGCTGTGGATTATGGCGAAGTGTGGATTTGCGGGAAAAAAGGAGAAAGCACTATCCCTCAAAAAAGTGGCTCTAAGTATCAAGTACCAGAAAGAACTATGCGAGATCGAAGTCGAATGATAATCGTGAAGTATTCCAGTCTTGATAACCAAGAGATTATTATAGAACACAAGAATGAAGATCAATTCAAAACACCTTATTTGATTAAGTGTAATTCAAGAGCTGTTACTAATGGAACATATAGTTTTAGCCCCGAGGAGTTAATGCAAAATACAGTTCCCGAGTCTTGGCATACTAACCTTGATCAGCCTGATATTGAAAGGCATTATAAACTTAAATATAAGCCCGCAAATAATCAAAGTGATTGGTATTTACTATTTTTCATGGCTGGTTCCCAAGCGATAATCTATATCATTAAAGTAACGAATTAATACGTATATACACAGACAATCATACTCACAAAAATTAGGAGTATTTGACTGTTGTCTTATTATTTTGTGGTTTTTTGGTATACAATGTAAATATTCATAGTACCTTTGCATAAAACATTTTATAGCTATGGCACTAAAACAAGGAACACGACTGCAAGGCGGAAAATATCAGATTATAAATGTGTTGACACAGGATGATACGGTGATCAACTATCAAGCTTTATGCAGGATGATTAATGTTGGCTCATCAGGTAAAGATAAAAAAGTAGTCAATGTCATGATCAAGGAACTTTTCTTGATGGGCTACTATCAACGTGATGACGCTGGAAATGTGATCATCTCTGATCAAGCTAACTCAAAACTTGTTGAGAGTAGTAAAAGGAATTTTAAGGAGATGGCCACCAACCTTGCATCAATGAAAAAGGCTGATGGCACGCCCCAGGTCACCGACATATTTGAAGAGAATAATACCATCTACTATGTGATGCCACTTCTTTCAGCATCCTCGGCTGACCAACGAGAGATGCAGGGTGTGCCGCAAATGGTATCACCTCGCTCTATGTCAACACCACCAGAACCCGCCGAGGTCGCTTATGGCTATTCCACGGATAATAGCAGCAAGAGGGAAAAAAGAGTTGCAATAATTGCCTCAATTCTTGGACTGCTGACTGCTGCTGGAGTTGCTCTGTATGTTTTTAACCCTTGGGGGCGTACCCAAACCAATGTCGTTGACTCAACTGATACAACTGAATTGACCGACACAACAGTGACGGGAAATGAGGCTCGAGAAAGAGTTGTCAATGACGTTGCGGAAATCAACAAAAATCTTCCCAATGCCTTGAATGACCATATGACCATGGTATCAGCCATATATGACCGTGAACAAAATGTGCTTACTATTACTTATGAAGTCACCAACAGCACCGACTTAAAAGAACAAAAAGAGAATATCAGAGCCGGAATGTTGAATGGCCTCAAGAGCAATGACAATACAGGTAAACACTTCAGGGAGGCACTGATTACAGTTAAGGAGTGCTTTATGATGAATGGATCAATGATCGATCAATTCGTTCTAACACCTGAAGACTATTCGCGAATAAAAATATAATCATCCTCATGTTTGACTTATTATGAGAAAGATACATTTATACATATTCAGGCTATTATTAGTACTCACCATTATTCAATTTCCAGACATAGCCTTTTCTCAAGAGAATCTGGCTTTGAAAACTTGGAATAGCCAAAATGCATCTAATATCCAAATGCTGAAACTTGGCAAAGAGGTTGTCCTTCTTCCTCAAACCGTTAAGTTCAAGGATCTAGGTGGTGAGACCATTAAGAAATCCATCTATGTCGGTGATTACATCATCCATCTTCTCACTAATAATGTTGTCATCGGCATGAAAACCAATTATCGGGAACAGTACCAAGTCTTGATTGGACAAGCCCAAGACATCTATACAGTTGATGCCAATAATCTCGGTTTTGATTTTGATGACAATAACTATGGTTATGCTCTCACGGTGGAAAATGGAAGCGCTAGGCCGATTATCCCAAATGGCACTCAAGTGATTTCCTCCCATGAAGTTAGGACATTCTACAACCCCAAGGATAAATCAAGACACTACGATATTTCCAAGTATATCGGTGACATGAGGGATTTTTATAAGAACCTGCGTAAGGGTGCTTTTGCCAAGGCTTACAGGAATCGTCAAGATATCATCAAACGTGCAAATAAAGCGGCTTATGGAATAGAAGCGGATTTTTATAACCCACACAATCCATTCATCCAAGCTTTATATCCCATTTGGCAATTGGCTGATGCCCTTCTGAACTGCCGTCCTCTTGAGAATAATGAGATTTCTGCTCGTCCTGACTATCTGACTGCATTAAGCGAAGTCGGCGATGTAATTAAAAAGAATCAGCTCATTTCTGAGGCCAACCAGTTTTTACAGATGGATAACGCCTTTACTTCTGTAGATGAAATTCGTTCGATTGTTGAAAAAGCTCTTCTTGAACTGTCATTCAAAGAAAACACCGAGGAGGCTTATGATCGATTACTTGCTAACATCTCTGATGTAGGATATATTAAACAGGCGACGACAGCACGTGAGAAAGTGGCCTTTAATAGTGTGTCCGCCTCAAAAGAACTATCTGAATGTGAGCGTTATCTAGCCAAATACAAAAACGTTGACGAAACCCACTATACCAGCATTAAAAACTTGCAATATGAACTTGCCTATAATAAACTCGATAATACGACAGAAGCTTGTAAACAATACTTAGAGGACTATCCCGATTCATATTATACTTCGATGGTCAGGGAACGTCTGTACAAGTGTGCATATCTTGATTTGGCTCCGACAGCAGCAGCTTGTCAAGAATATATCGACGAGTTTCCTGAGTCGCCGTATATTGAAGATGTTCGCAACAATCTTTATAAATATGCTTTTCGAGATTTGGGAGAATCAATTGAAGAATATGAATCATATTTGGAAAAGTATCCCCACTCTCCATATTATGAGCAAGTGAACCATAATCTTGAAGAGCTATCATACTATGACGCCATAGAAAAAGAAGACTTAGAGGTATATGCTCAGTTCCTTGAGAAATATCCTTTCTCGATTTATACTGATGATATTAATCAACGCCGTAGAAAGCTTATGGATGATATTAATCGCTATGCGGCCGAGTATCCTGATGATGACGAGAATTACGAGGTTGTTTGGGATTACTCAGATGATAACTATGATTACGTAGGGGATGATACTGATGAAAAAGCCTCAAACAATAAATCATCGTCTTCAGGAAAACGCAGCAACAGCCGGGCATCAAAAAAACGTACTTCTAAAGCTGTAAAAAAGTCATCTAAGAAAACGACCACACAACAACCGGCAAAACCTGCAAGCAAAGATGCCTCAAAGAAAGCAAATTCATTGATTTTTGGTCCAAACAACTAACGTAAATTGGCACAAAGATAAGGAATGCCTGTAGATCTCAAAAAGGCCATACAGGCATTTCAAATTTCAGTTGGTGCCGAGGTAGGTGGGGCGGTCGAGGTTGCGGTAGGCGATGGCTTCCATGATGTGGTGGTCGAGGACATCGGCGGTGCCTTCGAGGTCGGCGATGGTGCGGG
>OCTW011605081.1_pt1 | contig 16122 bp, 14 predicted proteins | sample 1539671 | NCBI WGS metagenome assembly OCTW01 (sample SAMN02144230, study PRJEB22623) | gut metagenome | biome: sheep rumen | host: Ovis aries | place: New Zealand
CCCACAGACCTCCCCGCATAAGGTGCAATAGCCTTCATTCCATGTAGCCGCCGCATTTACGTTGACAGAGTCCGGGTAGTATGGGACTTCGACTTGTGTTGCAGCCTCGTCCGCTCTGTCCCGCCTTCGTATGCGATTTCTGTTCGTCGGCTCGGAACTTTGCCTGCGGCTTCCTTCAGATTCCACCTCACGATGGACACCCTTGCCGTTCGGCTAACACTTCCTACTACCAAGCGTGTAGTGGACTTTCACCACCAAGCTATTGCCCATGGCGGGCGTACAACGAAAAAGCCATACCGCATCCTGCTCCGGGCAGCTGCGGTATGGTTTTTTCTCAGGGAGGTTCGCTGCGGCGGTCTGACGCGTCCGGATGCGCCGCAGCGCCCCCTCCCCGGGCGGCCGTTCCTTTCATTGTCGGGAAATGAAATGCGGCCCGCGCGGGGATCGGCCGTCAGCCCTTCACGGCGCCGGCGACCATGCCCTTGATGATCTGGTTGGAGAAGACGAAATAGAGCAGCACGATGGGGCTCATGGTAATCAGCATGGCCGTCATCTGCAGCGGATAGTCCGAGCCGAACTGCCCCTTGAACTGCGTCAGCGCCAGCGGCACGGTCTGCAGGTGCACGTTCTGGATCAGGCACAGCGCGAAGGAGAACTCATTCCAGCAGCTGAACACCTGGATGATCGCCACGGTCACGAGGATGGGGCGGCAAATCGGCATGATGATGGACCACAGCGTCCGCGAGAAGGACGAGCCGTCGATGGCCGCGGCCTCCTCAAGGGACACCGGGATGCCCTTCACGTAGCCCTCCACCAGGAAGATGCCCATCGGCAGGCCGAAGGCGATGTAGGGGAACAGCAGGGTGTACCACTGGTTGTGAATGCCCAGGTTGCGGAACAGCACATACATGGGCACCAGCAGGGAATGGATCGGGATCAGCATGCCCATCAGGAACATCACGTACAGCGGGCGGTTCAGCTTGAAGCGGATGCGGGACAGGATGTAGCCCACGATGAAGGAGAACAGCACGATGCACACGATGCTGATCACCGTGGTGCGGCAGGAGTTCCACATCGACTCGGCCAGGTGGTAGTCCTGGTTGCCCAGGATGTCCTTGTAGTTCTGCAGCGTGGCAGTTTTCCACGGGATGGAGATCACGTCCGCGTTGAACTGCCGCTTCAGCTTCAGGGAGGAATAGCCCATCCACACCAGCGGGAAGATGCAGCTGAGCGAGAAGACCCAGAGCACGATGTTGATCAGCACCTTGCCGGTGTAGTAGCCCGCGCCCCGCCCGGGCTTCCGGCCCGCAGGCGTGAAATTGGAGGCCGCCTCTTTCCGAATTGTCGTCATCGCTCACTCCTCCAATCCGCGCGTCATACGGTTCACCAGCAGCCGGCTGCCGCCGATGACCGCAAGGGACAGGACAAAGATGCCGATCGAGATCGTGCTGCCATAGCCCATGTTGGACTGCTGGAAGGAGACGGTATAGCCGTACAGGGCCATCACATAGCTCGCGTAGCCCGGCCCGCCCGCCGTCATCGTCCAGATGGAGTCGAAGGCCTTCATGTTGCCGGCCACGCACAGCGTGAGGCACACCAGCATGGTGGAGCGGATCATCGGCAGCGTGATGTGGATCGCCGTCTGGAAGCCGTTGGCGCCGTCAATCTCCGCCGACTCGAAGATCTGCTGGTCAATGCCGGCGATCGCCGAGAAGAGGATGACCATGTAGTATCCGATGAACTGCCAGATCAGCGGGATGGATACGTAGAGCATGACATGGGCCGAATCTCCCAGCCAGGCCTGCTTCGTCCCGCCCAGCACGTTGACCACGAACCAGTTCAGCAGTCCGTACTTCGAGTGGAAGATGATGGACCAGATGAGGCCGATGCAGACTGCGGAAATCGTGCTGGGGAAGAAGCCGAAGGTGCGGTGCACCGTCTTGCCCACCGCCAGCTTTGAATTGGCAAAGAGCACGAGCACGAAGGCCAGGCCGATCTGTCCGATGATGCACGCCGCCACCAGATAGATGTTGTTGCCAAAGGACAGCCAGAAGGTCGGATCGGCGATCAGCTGCGCGTAGTTGGCGATGCCGTTGAACGTGGCCGTGTAGATCGACTGGCCGTTTTTCCACTCGGAAAAGCTGAAATACAGTGCGGTCAGCAGCGGCACGAACACCGCGAAGATGAACAGCGCCACCGGGATCAGCAGGTAGAGCACCACAACCCATCGTCTGGGCTTCACGGATTGAAGCATGGCCTTCACTCCCTTGCGTTGATGATTCGCTTTTCTTCCGGAAGAGGGGGATTCGCGCCTGATGCAGCCGGCCCGCTGCAAACAGCGAAAACGCGAGGCCCGCCGTCAGGCGAGCCTCGCAGTCCCCGCCTGTCCGCAGACAGACAGGTCACAGATCAATAGTTGGCCTCGTAGGCAGCCTGCGTGTCGATGGCCACCTGCTCGGGCTCCATCTCGCCGTTGAGCATCGCCTGCACCTCGGTGTTGAACACGTCCCACACCGCGGAGGAGATATAGGAGTCATAGATCTCGCAGGTGCTGGTATCCACATAGGACCAGTTGTAGAAGGCCGCGGTGACAGCATCGAACTTGGACAGGTCGACGTCGCCGGCGGAGGTCAGGCCGCCCAGGGCGTAGTTCTCAGCCACATAGGTGGAGAAGGCGGGGCCGGTCAGCTCCTGCGCCAGGTCGATGGCGGCAGCCAGCTTGTCGGGATCCTCAGCCACCTTGGGGTTGATGGCCACGGCATAGCCCAGGCCGATGTTCTGGGAATCAGGCGCGAAGGTGGCGTCGGCGGGCTGGGGCAGCACGGCGAAGCCGATGTTGTTGAACTTCTCCTCGTTGGTGTCCTTCAGAACCTGCCAGATGTAGGCTTCGTCCCAGTTGCCGCCGATCATGGCCGCGGCGTCGCCGGAGATGAAGTACTCACGAGCATCCTCGTTGGTGACCACGTTGAAGTCGTCGTTGAAGATCTTGGTCTCGGTGAAGAGGTGCTTGGTCTCCTTCAGGGCCGCCACAAAGGGCTCGTCCGTGAAGGCCGCGCCGCCCTTGGCGATCAGGCTGGCGAACCAGTCGGGACCGGTGTAACGGTTGCCCAGGGTGGAGATGAAGTCAGAGTTCATCTGCCACTTGCCGCCGTTGCCGAAGGCGATGGCGTCAATGCCCTTGCCGGAGAAATACTCGGCAGCCTGCTCGACTTCCTCCCAGGTGCCCGGGAAGGTCTCGAAGCCGGCCTCGGCCCACATCGCCTTGTCATAGATGACCACGGTGCAGGTGCCGCCCGTCAGCACCGGATAGCCGTAGATCTTGCCATTCACGGTGAAGGGGGTGAAGTAGGCGGTGTTGTAGTCCGCATAATAGGGGGACGCCTTGATGATGTCGGTCAGATCCAGCGCGTTCTTGTCCGCCCAGGCAATGGTGTTCATGCCCTGCAGCAGATACACATCCGGCAGGTCCTCGGCGCTGGCGTACTGCGCGATCGTGGTCTTGTACTCGGCGTTGGCCAGCACGTTCTCTTCCAGGGTGATGTCCAGGTGCGCAGCCTTCCAGGCCGCCAAGGTGGTGCGGAAGCCGTCGGAGCCGCCGTTGCCCTCGGACTCCTCGGAGGTCGAGAAGTGCATGAGCTTCGGCGTGCCCTTGTAGGCCAGCTCAGTGGCGGCCACAGGGGTCGCAGCGAACGCAGCGACACTGGTCAGCACCAGCGCCAGGGTCAGAAGCACAGCTGTGAGCTTCTTCATGAGAAGATCCCTCCTGTTTTTTTGCTTCCCGCAATGCGGGTGTATTTTCTCAGACGCCTGCGCGTCGAAGAAACCAGACAACACGGGGACGTTCCTCTCCCGGATCCCTGCCGGAGCCGCCGCAGCATCCCGCCGGGAGGCCGTTATCAAAAAAAGAAGGACACAGCCGGGCTGCATCCTTCTGATTCGGTCTTTCCTTTTCGACGGCTCAGGGCCGCCGCCTGTCTCACTTCACATAGTCCATCGCGCTCTGCGCGGCGATCCGGCCGAAGATCACGATGTCCGCGACCGCGTTGCCGCCCAGGCGGTTGCCGCCGTGGACGCCGCCGGTCACCTCGCCCGCGGCGAAGAGGCCGGGGATCGGCTGCCCCTCGGTGCTGATGACCTGCGCCGCCGTGTTGATCTTCACGCCGCCCATCGTGTGATGGATGCCGGGCGCGATCTGGATCGCGTAGTAGGGCGGGGTGCTCAGGTCGTTTTCCATGCCGGTGGTGCGGCCGAAGGCGGTGTCATTCTGGTTCTTCACGCACTCGTTCCAGTCCGCGAGGGTCTGCGTCAGCACGGCGGGGTCGATGTGCAGCTTCTCCGCCAGCTCCCCGATCGTATCCGCCTGCACGGTCAGGCCGTTGGTGACGTACTTCTCAATGGCCTTCAGGTTGTCCCGCAGATGCTGGTCGAACAGGATGTAGGCGTAGCAGCCCTCCTGCTCCAGCTCGGCCGCGGACACGGCGTCGCGGGTGAGCAGCTCGTTGACAAAGCGGTGGCCGCTCTGGTTGACCAGGATCGCGCCGTCGCCGCGCACGGACTCGGTGATGAGCATCGAGGTGGTCTGCTCCACCGTGGGGTGCAGCTGAATCTGCTCAATGTCCACCAGGGCCGCGCCGACCGCCTGGGCCATCACGATGCCGTCGCCGGTCGCGCCGGGGGCATTGGTGGTCACCGTGCCCTTCAGATCGGGGCGGTACTGGGTGTACATGTCCTCATTCGCGCCGAAGCCGCCGGTGGCCAGGATGACGGCCTTCGCGTTGATGGTGTAGTTCGCGTCCGGACCCTCAGCCTTCACGCCGGCGACCGCGCCGTCCTTCATGATGAGCTCGGTGGCCCGGGTGTTCAGCATCACGCTGACGCCCATCTCGTTCAGCTTCGCGTAGAACTTATCCACCAGATAGTTGCCCACGGCGCTGCCGTCGGCGGGCGCATGAATGCGGTTGGTGGAGGCACCGCCGGAGAAGGAGATCTTCGGCAGATCCGCGCCGATGGTGTCCAGCCAGTCGATGGCGGCGGCGGAGTTCTCCGCCAGGGTGCGCACCAGCTCGGGGTCGTTGATGTCGTGGCCGCCCTTCATCGTGTCCTGATAGAACAGCTCCACGGAGTCCTCAATGCCCTGTTCCTTCTGATAATGGGTCTCCGCGGCGTTCATGCCGCCGGTGGCCTTGGTGGTGTTGCCGCCCACGTAGGGCATCTTCTCCAGAATGATGAAGTCCACGCCGGCCTGCTTCAGCATGATCGCGGCCGCCATGCCCGCGCCGCCCGCGCCGACGATGACGACGCCGGTGTCGAGGGTCTTCTCCTCCCTGACCGTCTCCGCAGCCGTGTCCAGCCGGTTCGCGTCCAGCACGGCGATGTCCGCGCCGGCCGCCTTGAGGGCCTCGGTCGCGGCGCTGATGATCGCGGTGCTGGTCACCGTCGCGCCGGACACGCCGTCCACATTCGGCGTGCGGGCGGCCATGATGGCGTCATCCATCGTGTCCACGGCCACGCCGCCCAGGGTGGGCGTCTCCGCCGGGCCCTCGATGACCATGCTCAGGATCTCGTCCTCGTCCACGGTCAGCGTGACCTTCACCGGGCCGCCGAAGCCCTGGGCCTCCGCCTCGTAGGTACCGGGCGTGAACAGCAGCTTGCCGGCCCTCGCGTCCAGCACGGCGATGTCCGCGCCCGCGGCCTCCAGCGCGGTCGTCGCGGCGTCGATGATCGCACTGCTGGTCACCGTCGCGCCGGACACGCCGTCCACGTGGGGCGTCTGGGCCGCCATGATCGCGTCGTCCATCGTGTCCACGGCCACGCCGCCCAGGGTGGGCGTCTCCGCCGGGCCCTCGATGACCACGGCGAGGATCTTGTTCTCGTCCACGACCACGGTGACCTTCACGGCGCCGCCGAAGCCCTGAACCTCCGCTTCGTACACGCCGGGCGTGAACAGCGCGTCCTCCGCCCAGGCCGCGGAAGACACGAGCAGCAGAGAAAGCACCAGACAGAGCAGTCTCTTCATGGCAGTCTCCTCCTCCAATTGTCCAATTGTTATGGGGCGTGAGTGATATTCCCCCATGATTCATCCCAATTGTAACATATGGAATCAGAACTGTCAACGAACCGCGGAAAGGGCTCCGGCGGGCCCTGCGCAGGCAAAAAGCGGAATGTCCCTTTTCGGAGGGCGCATTCCGCCTCTGTATTCCCGCTGAGCCTCCGCTCAGGTCCCCTTGTGGAGGGTGAAGGCCAGGAAGTCCACCGCCCCGGCGCCCCGATAGCGGAAGTAGAGCGCATGGACGCCCTCCGCCAGGGCCAGCGGGCAGACCGCGGACACATCGGCCGTCAGCGGCAGGCTGCACAGGATCTGCGCGAAGTCCGGCGCGGCGGAGACCTCCATCACGCCGCCGCGCTCGCCCCGGGTCTCCACCGACAGGCCGGTGCCCGCCTCAATGCCGAAGTACTTGAAGCCCGCCGTCGCGCCGTCCCGCATGTTGGCGATGTACTGGTCGCCGCTGCCCTCCCGGTCGCCGCCGGTCTGGGTGAAATAGGGATGCTCCCGGAACAGCGCCTTCCGCCGGGGCGCGTCGTAGCGGCCGGTCGCGTGGCCCTTCGCCCACAGATTGCAGGCGATCCGCGCCTCGTAGCGCCCCTCGCCGCGCAGGGGGCCGCCGTTCAGGCCGCAGGAGGTCACCTCCGCCTGGCGGAAGCCGCCGTCCGCCGTGCGCTCCAGCTTCTCCGCGCAGGCCTGGCGGGCATAGGAGGAGCGGTTGGTCTGCCGGTGATAGAAGATGTACCAGTCCTCGCCGATGTTGAGCAATCCGCCGTGGGTGTTGCCCAGGTAGTTGTCCGCGTGCGCCTCGTCGGTGCGGCCGTCCAGGAACAGATCGCCCAGATCCACCAGCACCCCGCCGTAGGTGAAGCCGCCGTCCGGCCGGTCGCTCATGGCATAGCACAGGTCGTGATTGTGCTCGGAGGAGTAGACAAAGCAGTACCTGCCATCCACCTTCCGGATGGAGGAGGCCTCGAAGAAGGCGTGCGGGAAGGCGCCCGGCCTGCCCTTCGTGGGGAAGAGCACCTTCGGCTCTGTCCGGATCGTCACCATGTCCGGCTCCAGCTCCATCACCACGCCGCCGTCGTTGCGCAGATTGTGCCAGCGGGAGGCCGCGAAGGGCACCTTGGTGGCGAAGCCGGAATACAGCCACACGCGGCCGTCGTCATCGGTCAGCACGCCGGGATCGAAGGGGAACTGCTCCCCGCTCTTCTTGCCCCAGACCCTGCCGTCCCGGTGGTGCACCTTGCCGTAGAACTCGTACTGCCCCGCGGGCGTGTCGCAGACCGCGACGCCCATCTCCCCCAGAAAGTCGAAGCAGTAATACAGGTAGTACCGCCCGTCCGGCCCCCGCGTCACGTCCGGCGCGTAGAGCGAGCGCACACCGAGGCGGTTGCCCGGATCCTGCCGGCGGCGGTAGATGACGCCCTCGCAGCGCCAGTCGCGCAGATTGTCCACCGGCGCGGACCAGCACACATAGTCGTTCACGCAGAAGATCGGCGCGCCGAAGGCGTCATGGGAGCCGTAGACATACACCCGGTCTCCGAACACATGGGGCTCCCCGTCCGGGACGTACTCCCAGCTGGGCAGATAGGGATTGAAGGCCTGCATGAGACTGCATCTCCTTTCGCAGCACACGGATTTTGATGAAAGGATTGATGAAAGGGTTTATGAAAGAATTTCGATGCGCGGCGGCCCTTCTCCTTTTGCTTTCATAAATAATCTCATGCGGCCGCGCAAAGCAGGGCCTGCGGCTTCCGCGGCGAATCTCTTTCCGAGGAAATTCATCGGGAAAATCATCGGGAAAAATCATCGGCAGAATCATTCTGATGCAAATGCGATGCGGCTCACATGCCGGAGGGAGGCTTGCTTCATGAACGACGTGCTGCGCAGGGACGCGGAGGCCATTCTCCGCCGGGCGATCGACGCGGCAGCGCCCGGCCGCGCGGTTGCGCAGGCTCTGGATAGGCGCGTTTTCCCCGGGCGGGTGTTTCTCGCGGCGGTGGGCAAGGCGGCCTGGCCCATGGCCGACGCGGCAGCCCGGACGCTGGGCGGGGCGCTCACCCGCGGCGTTGTGGTGACCAAATACGGCCATGGGGAGGGGGAGATCCCGCGCGTCGCCTGCTATGAGGGCGGCCATCCCCTGCCCGACGCCCGGGGTCTCGCCGGCACGCGGGCCATCCTGGACATGACGCGGTCGCTGGATCCGGAGGACACGGTGCTCTTCCTGCTCTCCGGCGGCGGCAGCGCCCTGTTCGAGCAGCCGCTGATCCCCCTGGACGAACTCAGCAGCCTCACCGGGCAGCTGCTGGCGGCGGGCTGCGGCATCACGGAGATCAACACCGTGCGCAAGCGTCTCTCCGCCGTCAAGGGCGGCAAGTTCGCGCGCCGGTGCGCCCCGGCCCGGGTGGAGACCATCGCCCTCTCCGACGTGCTGGGCGATCCGCCGGACATGATCGCCTCCGGCCCCACGGTGCCCGATCCCTCCACCTGCGCCCAGGCCCTGGACGTGGTGCGCCGCTTTCACATCGCGCTGAGCCCCGCCGCCCGGCGCTGCCTCACGGAGGAAACGCCCAAAGCCCTGCCGGACACGGTCTTCCGCGTCGTCGGCAATGTCAGCACGCTGTGCGGCGCGGCGGCGGAGGGCTGCCGGGCGCTGGGCTATGCGCCGCTGCTGCTCACGGATCGCCTCTGCTGCGAGGCGCGGGAGGCCGGCAGCTTCCTGGCCGCCATTCTGCGGAGCCATGCCGCCGACGGCCGCGATCTGGCCTTCCTCGCCGGCGGGGAGACCGTGGTGCACCTCTCCGGCCACGGGCTGGGCGGCCGGAATCAGGAGATGGCGCTGGCCGCGGCGCCGCATTTGGCGGGGCTGTCCAACGCGGCCCTGCTCTGCGCCGGCTCCGACGGCACCGACGGCCCCACCGACGCGGCCGGCGGCTATGCGGACGGCGGCACCTGGGACGCGCTGCGGGAAAAGGGCGTCTCCTGGGCCGCCGCGATGGAGGATCACGACTCATACCACGCGCTTGAGGCCGTGGGCGGGCTGGTCGTCACCGGCCCCACCGGCACCAACGTGAACGATCTCGCCCTGGGCCTGATTCACTGAAAAAGCGGCGGCACCGCGCGCGGAATGATCCCCTCCGCGCTGTCGGCGCCGCCGCTGCGGTCTGTGTCAATTGTCCGCAAGCCCTTCCCGGAAGTGCGCGTCCATCTCGTCGAAGGCCGCGGGGTCCTCCGGCAGGGGCGCATAGGTCTTCTCCCAGAGGATCACCTGCTCCCCTTCCGCCGCGGCCTCCCGCACGGTGACGTGCAGCCGGTCCAGGTGCACCGTCGTGGTCATGGTATCGCCCTCCCACAGCGTCACGGTCTCCTCCTCGGACGTCATCGTGCGCACCGTCTTGAGCACATTGCCGTCCCAGCGGCAGATCTGCGCGTGGAACAGCATGCCCGCGTAACCGTCGTTGCTCCAGGACACCAGGTACTTCCCGTCCATCAGGCTGTAGTTGATGATGTCGTCCGTCTCGCGCTCCGCATAGACGTACCGGCCGTCCTCCCAGAGGTAGAACTCATACCAGGCGTTGGACGCGCCCAGGATCGTGACCACGGCCAGGTCGGGATGGCCGTCGAAGTTGACGTCCGTGCCGGTCTCCACCAGGGCCTCCTCCGTGCCGGAGGCAAAGAAGATCTCCTGCCCGTTGTCGGCCACATAGCGGTGGATATAGCCGTCCGCCGTGCGCCCGACGATCTCCGCCCCGCCCGCAGCGGGCACCAGGGCCATGAGCGCCATGAGGGCCGCAAGCAGGCCCGCGGTGAATTTGCGTTTCATTTGCGATTCCTTCCTTTCCGTCCGCCCCCGGCCGCGCCGCCGGTCCGGACAGTCATTCAACGGAGGGCGCGGCGGTTTTCTTGCAGCCCACGGTTTTCTTTTTGGGACGGACCGGGCGGCAGAAAACAAAAATGTCCTCCGCGCGGCACTTTTCCGTCTTCCCGTCCGTATACAGGGTGAAGATCTTCCAAAGGAGGCTTCCGATGGACAAGAGCACCTTTGCGAAACTGTACATGGAGCAGCTGCCCGGGCTGTACCGGCTGGCGCTCAGCCTGCTCCGCCATGCCCCGGACGCGGAGGACGCCGTGCAGCAGGCCGCCGTCAACGCCTGGCAGGCCCGGGACAGGCTGCCGCCCGGCGCGGAGCGGGCCTGGCTGGCGCGCATCGTGATCAACGCCTGCCGGGATATTCAGCGCCAGCGGATGCGGATGGTCCCCGGCGAGCGCCTGTCTGAAAAGCCGGAGGCCGCGCCGGATCCGGACCTGCGGGACGCCCTGGACAGCCTGCCGGAAAAGCTGCGCATTCCGGTGCTGCTCAAGTACATGGAGGGCTGGAGCGAGCGGGAGATCGCCGCGGCCCTGCACGTCACCCTTTACGCCGTGAAATCACGGCTGCGGCGCGGCCGGGCAGCCCTGGCCGACGCCCTGCGGGAGGAGGAAACGCCATGAAACAGCCGAACCATCAGCTTCCGGAGCCTGAAGCCCTGCGGCAGGCCTACGGCAGCGTGCCCGCGGCCGTGGAGAGCCGCACCCTGCAGACGCTGGCCGCCCTGCCGGAGGCGGAGCCGGCGGCCTTCTCCCGCGGGAAGCGCCGCGTGGCCGCGCTGGCGCTGGCCCTGAGCCTGCTGGCCGTCAGCGCCGCCGTGGCCATCGGCCTGCGCGCCGCCCTCACGCAGCAGCTGGGCCTGCCGGAGGCCGCCGACGCGCTGGTGCGCACGCCCGATCCCGCGGCAGCCTCCGCCGTGACCGGCATGGCCGTGTTCACCGTCGATTCCTACCTCTTCGACGGCATCAGCCTGATGGCCGACATCCGCGTCGAGCCGACCCGTGAGGGCATCTGGGTTCTCCCCTACCTTCAGGAGGCGGACCTGGACTGGGACGCATCCAATCTGAACCCGGACGCGGCCGGCATGAGCATCCGGGAGTACGCCGCTTCCATCGGCATCCGGCAGATCCGCCAGCTGCAGATCACCGACGCCGGCCCTTCCCGCCTGGCCCTGCAGGCCCAGCCCTTCCTGGGCAGCGACGGCCTCATCCACATTCTCCTGACCAGCTCCCTCCTGGGCGAGGACCGGCAGGAGGTGGAGGTACGCTTTGCCGTCCTCTTCAGCGCCCAGCCCCGCGAGGCCACGCTGCGCCTGCCCCGCACCGCGGACGCGCCCCCGCAGCGGCAGGACGCACCGGTCACGATCGAGGCGCTGGGCGTCACCATCTCGCAGATTGAGATCATCCGCACCGGGGCCGCCGTCTACTGCCGCATGCCCTGCGCCTGGCAGGACGCGGAGGGCCGGCTGCCCTACGTCGCGCCGGTCTTCCTGGACGCCGGCGGCACGCCCATCGACACGGCCCTCTGGGCGGGCATCGCCTGGGACACGCGAACGAGAACAGGCTGCGTGCAGGGCATGCTGCCCCCGGCCGCGGTGACGGACGGCCGCTTCACCTTCCGCCTGCGGGTGGACAGGCAGCTCTCCGATCCCATCACCGTCGCACTGCCCCCCGAATAACACAAAGGCCCTGCCGGACGGATGATGCGCACATCAGCACGGCAGGGCTTTCATTGCGGGGACAGCGGCCGGTTTACTTGGCCAGCAGGACCCTGGCCCTGTAGAGGAAGACGGCATAGAGGGCGGAAGCCGCCAGCGAGAGCGCGTTCGGGACGGCGTTCCACGCGCTGCCGGAAGCGGGCACAAACAGCGCCGCGATGGCCGCTGCCATGAAGATGGCCGCCGCGGCCCATCCGGCCGTCCATGCGGAGGCCTTCAGCTTTTCGTCCTTCAACCGGCCGGCCAGCTTCGAAACACCCTGCAGCGCGAAGCAGTGGAACAGGGCGTAGCAGATCCACAAAGGCAGGGTGAAGAAACGGCTGTCAGTCCCCGGGACAAACATGACCGTCACCACAGCCAGCCCCGCCACGCCCATCTGCGCGTAAAAAGCGTACTGCGCTTTCCGGAAGGCCGGCTCATCCTTCCGGGCCAGCTTCAGGCCGGAGATCGTCATGATGATCAGCACCACGATGCCCGCCATCAGCGCCAGCCCCAGCAGGAGCACGGCCAGGGCCGCAAAGGCCTCCCCCTCCTGCAGCTTCGGGCGCCAGCCGGTCAGGCCCGCCGATGTGCCGGAAACCACCGCAATCGCAGCCATCACCAGACTCGCCAGCGCTGCGATCCACAGCTTCTGAATCCCCTTGTACGCGTCCGGGTACTTCATCACGGCCGCCTCCTTTCCCACGCGCGGCTTCCCGCGTCAGCTTCATGATAGCATCGGCCGGGCCTTGCGTCAATGGCCGCGCCGCAATCGGGAATTGCAATCGGCGGGGGCTGATGGTATAATCAGGGCAGCAAGATATTTCCCCGGCTGCATGACGATTGCGCGGCTCAGGAAGGAGGCGGCCCATGGGCACCACAGCGTCGATCCGGATGCACTTTTCCCGGGAGCGGCATGCGCGCTGGGCCATGCATGTGGCGGAGGAGATGCTGAAGCTGCTGTACGCGCCGGAGGATCTCCCCTGGCCAGAGCAGGCTGAGGAAGGCCCGCCGCTCTCCGCCCGCTGGCTCCGCCGGCGGGAGGAAGCCGCCGCCTATCCGCTCGATCCGCGGGGCACCGCCCTGGAATGGCTGCGGCGGCAGCGCACCTGGGTCTGCATCGACCGCTGCCAGGACGTCGCGCGCTATGACAATGTCGAGGACCCGGAGGCGCTGTTCCCCCAGCTGTGCTTCGCGTATGCCCTGCGCTTCCCCCATGTGCCCTTCGAGGCCTTCTACCGCTGCGAGATGACCGTATCCGGCGACATCCGCCTCATCCGCATGCAGTACGACGGCGCGGTCCTGCACGCGCAGACGAACAGCGGCACGCGGCCCATGGACGAGGACGACTGGCGCGCGGTGCCGGTGCACGACTACGCGGCCCGGGACGGCGAATTCCGCAGAATCTGAGCGGCGCGTTGCAATCGCCGCAGGCAGATGGTATAATCAGGAAAGAGATTTTTCCCAATCACACGGCAGGGAGGTTCCCCCATGAAGTACGGCGAGAGCGCCTTCGACATTCTCTATCTGGTCTTCGCGATCGTGATGGGCTGCATGATCCTGCGGCGGCGCAGGGACAGCGTCGGCCGCCTGATGGGCACGGCCACGCTGATCCTGGGCTGCGGCGATGCCTTCCACCTGGTGCCGCGGGTGCTGAATTACTTTGCGCAGGGCGATTTCACCGCGGCGCTGGGCATCGGCAAGCTGGTCACCTCGCTGACCATGACGGTCTTCTATGTGCTCATGTACCGGCTGTGGCTGAAGCTCTACCGGGAGAAGGAAGACCGGCGGCTGACGCTGACGGTCTACGCGCTGACGGCGCTGCGGGTCATCCTGTGCGCCTTCCCGCAGAACGGCTGGCTGGAAAACAGCAGCGGCTGGGTCTGGGGCCTCATCCGCAATGTGCCCTTTGTGGCGCTGGGCTGCCTGATCGTGGTGCTGTACTGGCGCCGCCGGGAGGAGCTGCCCCGCTTCCGCTTTGTCTGGCTGCTGGTGACGCTGTCCTTCCTGTTCTACATCCCCGTGGCGGTCGGCGCCGGCCTGGTGCCGATCCTCGGCATGCTGATGCTCCCCAAGACGATCTGCTACATGGCGCTGATCTGGATTTTCTGGCGGCACGCGCAGGCGAAGGACTGACGGGGTAGATCAACAGAATCTTCAAGATGCCTGTGATACAGATTTGCAAGAGGTAGATGCATAATGGGAATGCGAGTTTTGAAATGCCCATGCTGCGGAGCCAGCGTAAGTTTTGGAGAAGAATCAAGGCTGGCAAAATGCAGCAAATGCGGCAATGCTTTGGAATATGATGATGGTGTTTTAAGGAAATTTGTGCATAATATCCACGAAGAACGCTACGTCGACGAGGCCGCGGTCATGCGCAGCCAGGTGGAGATACACAAAATCAATGTCGAACACAAAGAACTTTTATGGACTATGCTACTGCTGATAGGTTTGATTCTGGCATTAGTAGGCATTCCATCGATAATACAGGGAATCAGATCTGCAGCGAATCCCGATGTTCGGCCGCCTGTCGAGTCCTCATCTGCATATGTGGGAGAAAACTATACCATCGTAAGCAATGCACTCAGTGACGCAGGCTTCCGCGATGTTGAAAGCATCCCTGTTTACGATTTGCTTGTTGATGAATCTGACAAGATCAACACAGTGGAACGAGTGACAATCGACGGAGATTTGGATTGGGTAGAAGGAGGATTGATTTCAAAGAGAAAAAACACGTACAAAGCAAATGATAAAGTACGAATCTATTATCACCTGATGCCAGAAAATCCCCCAGTAAAGGCTCCGGAAAACTCATCGAATGCCTACAAGAATAAACTGAAGGACGATGTTTTGCACACACTCGAGAATAAAGGTTTTGCGAACATCCAAACCGAGGTCATCAAGGATTTGGATCTTGCCAAGAAGAACGATGTCGGAAAAGTTGAAAAGGTAACTATTTCCGGGGACTCTGAATGGACGGAGAATGGCCAGCGCAAGGTTTATCACGTTGAGGATGAAGTAGTCGTGTATTATCACGCAATTGCGGACAACGCAGCGCTGGAAGCCCCGCAGGGCAATGCAGACGCATACAAGGGGCAGCCATATCAATTGGTCGTATCCGCGCTGCACAGCGCAGGCTTCGAGAACGTCGTCGCAGTGGCTCTGAACGATCTTGAAAAAGACCAATCAGATTTATTGGATACTGTTGCAAACGTAACCATCAATGAAGAGAGCGACTGGTCCTACGGTCTGTTTGGCGCCATGCGGAAAACATATCACACAGAGGACCAGGTGATCGTCTTTTATCATTCAAGCCGGTAAACTGTGAAAGGAGGCGCACGCACATGAAGGGCATCATCCTGGCCGGCGGGGCGGGCACGCGGCTCTATCCCCTCACCATGGTGACCAGCAAGCAGCTGCTGCCGGTCTATGACAAGCCGATGATCTACTACCCGCTGTCCACGCTGATGCTGGCGGGCCTCAGGGACATCCTGATCATCTCCACCCCGGAGGACACGCCGCGTTTCTCCGGCCTGCTGGGCGACGGGCGGCAGTTCGGCATCTCCCTCAAATACAAGGTGCAGCCGAGCCCCGACGGGCTGGCGCAGGCCTTCCTGCTGGGCGAGGACTTCCTCGCGGGCGGCCCGGGCGCCATGGTGCTGGGGGACAACATCTTCTACGGCAACAGCTTCGCCCGCATGCTCAAGGACGCAGCGGCCCGGGCGGAGGAGGGCAGGGCCACGATCTTCGGCTACTACGTGTCCGATCCGCAGCGCTTCGGCGTGGTGGAGTTCGACGCCGCGGGCCATGCCGTCTCCATTGAGGAAAAGCCCGCGCAGCCCCGCAGCAATTACGCCGTCACCGGCCTGTACTTCTACCCCGCCGGCGTCAGCGAAATGGCGAAGCAGGTGCGGCCCTCCGCCCGGGGCGAGCTGGAGATCACCGCGCTGAACGAAATGTACCTGCAGGCGGGCCTGCTGGACGTGAAGCTGCTGGGGCGGGGCTTCGCCTGGCTGGACACCGGCACCATGGACAGCCTGCTCTCCGCCGCCAACTTTGTGCAGACCCTCGAGGCGCGGCAGGGCATCACGATCTCCGCGCCGGAGGAGATCGCCTTCATCCGCGGCTGGATCAGCCGGGAAACCCTGCTGGACGCCGCCGAGCGCTACGGAAAAAGCCCCTACGGCCAGCACCTGCGCGCCGTCGCAGAGGGCAAGGTGTTCTACTGAGCGGCCTGTTGCCCATGCAAAAAGCCTTCCGCCGGATCGCCGTGCGCTGTGATCCGCGGGAGGCTTTTGCGTTCAGTCTTTCCCGTTTGCTTCCTCGCCGATGGCCGCGAGGCAGGCCTTGTAGGTCGTGAAGACGAAATTCCGCACGGCCACGGGAATCTCCCCCTCGGCCTGCAGCCGGGCGCCGGTCAGACGCACCCGCATGGGGCCGCCCTCCCGCGAGAACTGTTCCATCTCCCCGAGATCCGAAAAGGGCAGCAGCCACAGCAGGCCGTTTCCCTCC
>OCTW013387915.1_pt1 | contig 16121 bp, 13 predicted proteins | sample 1539671 | NCBI WGS metagenome assembly OCTW01 (sample SAMN02144230, study PRJEB22623) | gut metagenome | biome: sheep rumen | host: Ovis aries | place: New Zealand
ACGACAGAACGGCTCACCAAAGGCATAGTACGCACCATCTGGCTGTACAGCACATCGGGTCCCACCTGCTGCTCGAAACGTTTATAGCTGCGACGGGCGCGGACCGAATCCCAGAAGCCGATTTGCAGCGACTTGGTATAAAAATAGTTGCGGACCACATTCTTGTAGTTCACCAGCCGGGGCGAATGCACCACCCTGATGTCGCGGCAATAAGGCTTCAGCATTTCGATGCACTCAGGCTTCACCTCGCTGTGCGACACGCAAAAGAGGTACACCTCGTTATGTTTGGCCAATTCCTTTATCTGATAGAAAGCGCGTAGCTTGTCGCCCTTCTCAAGCGGATAGGGGAATCGCGGCAATACGACCAATATCTTCATATCTTTTCTAAATTCGTTGATTCATTGATGGGTTAAACCGTTTGTTTATATCAATTCGTTTATGCCCTAAAGTGCATAGACAAATTTCTTGTTTATCTGTATATTAAGACTATACCTCTCAGAGGCATCTTGATGGCAATTGTGAATTTTCATTTCCCCGACATCTAAAAATACAATTTCATATACTTGTCACCATCTAATAATCCGTCTGATATACCTTTTTTCACAATATTCAGGATAAAATCAGACTCAGTAGGATAGCTGTCCACCTCTGCTCCTCCCAACATGAGATTGACTCCTTCAATGTCAGTACTCCTGATTTCATTGAAATTCAACTGCCATAAATCCGTAGTCTCGTTCCATACGAGAGCAAACGAACAAAAATCCACCGGCAATGAAGGATTTCTTTGAAACAGCCTGCTGACATTCGATGAACTTTTTATAAAATTCAAAGCCACATCCTGCAATACAAACACTATCTTGCGTTTCCAATGCTCAATAATCTTCCCTTTCTTGTAGGCTTGCTGCATCATGGTCTTCGTGAACTCGTTTGCCCAATTGATGCCAAAAGAATAATTATCCTTAAGAAATCTTTGATGCTTTCTGTAGTCCAGAATAGCTTGATAAGGTGAACCCGTCGTGCCGGCAGCCTGCAACTCAACACACAGGAAATCAGAAATCCTTCCATCTGGGGATTTAGTGATTGCAACATAATCGATGCTGCCCCCCACCCCTATATTCACTTCCTGTATCCATTCCACGTTATCCCAATGAGAAAGATATTTTTCGCGTATAGTGTCAAACAGAATGTCCTCTTTTAATCTCTGGGGACAAAGAACAACCGGACAATAATGCGGGAGGAACTTACCCTTATACCCAACGCTACATATCCCGACCTTCTTACTGGGTTGACTCTTTCTCGGTTTGACACAAGTTCCATGAAGGTATTTGCAATACTGCTGCTGCATTGCAAAATCCAATTGCTCCTTGTGACCCTCATAAGGGTAACAAAACATCTCCGTCGGAGTCTTCTTTATTACTGGTTCTTTCATAACAATTCGTATGCAGTATTACACACCCTATCCTTGGCAATCTTGATATACCTGTTGCTCAAGTCGATGCCGATTCCCTTTCGGCCCAACTTCAATGCAGCCGCCACAGTGCTGCCGGTTCCTGAGAAAACATCCAACACTATGCCCTCATAAGGACATGTAGCCAAAATTGGATTATGCAACAACTCCTCTGGGAAAACAGCATAATGCTCATCTTTCCTCCATGTGTCCTCCGGAGGAATACGCCAAATATCGGACGGAAGAAAGCCCTTACTGCTCATCTTCATAATGAAGTATCCCTTTGTTTCAAGTTCCTTTGCCCTTCCGCTTATATTTGCATTGTCGCTATGGTACGTTCTTTGATTCCCACGGATAGTCATTCTGAAATCAACAATCTCTCCATCCTGCAACTGCCTCAACGTATCGTCCAAAGCGGCTGTGGCTGCCTTCTTTTCCGAATCTGTCAACTCTCTGCTCTCATCAATCAAACGCCTATAACGCTTTCCGCTCACCCCCGTTGCTGACACCATTTCTCCGTTTATTTTCTTAGGCTTCCGCGGAGATATTACTCTGATGCTATCTGCATCGTAATAGTACTTATGATTTTTCACAAAATGGAATACATGTTCATACACATCGCGAAATCTATCTCTGCAGCTCTGAGTGCCTTTCATCTTGTCCCAAATAATGTCATTGCGGAGAATCCAACCATCATCCATCAAAGAAAGAGCCACCCGCCAAGGCATTCCCATAAGCGACTTATTGTGATACTTGTCACCAATATTCAACCACAGCGAGCCGTCACTCCTCAACACCCGTTTTGCCTCTTTAAAAACATTTGTCAACGATTCGACATACTTCTGATAATCACCCTCTCTCCCAATCTCAAATGATTTATCCTCGTCATCAATATCGTACTCCCGCTGTGCCCAATATGGGGGTGATGTAATTATGCAATTAATGGATTCATTTGGCAGACATTTCAATACGTCTATCGAATTCCCATTAAGAAAACCGTATCTCATGTCTCCATTAATGACACTGTCCACAATTGCTACTATTTCACTGTCACTCATTTTTCCACATTAATTAATAAGTTCATTCCCTTTCTTAAAACAGCGAAGTCTGGGTGCCTTCGGCGAAGCCTTCGCGCTCCTCCTCCACCTCATTCAGGTCGTCCAGTTCGGGTTCCTCGACGGATTCCGGCTCCGGTTCGGGGCCGGGTTCCAGCCACTCAAACTCCTTCACCTTGGCGGTAGTGATGCGCTTTCCCTTGGCCTTGTAGCCCTTCACGGCGATAAACTCGTCCACATTGATGTCCTCCTCCAGTATTTTCTTGCCCGACGACTCGTCGTAGCGGATGTGCAGGTTGGGATAAGTATCCATGCTGTAGCTCACCAGCGTGTCGCCCTCGTCGATGAATGCCAGCTTCTTGTCGTTGTCCTCCGGCTGGAAGCGCTTCAGATAGTAGCTGCCCGACTCGCCTTCGCGGTACAGCGCCGTCACAATAGTGCGCGGATTATACTTGCGTATCTCAACCAGGTCGTCGTCAAAATGGGTTGACAAGTCGTGTCCCGACAGGCGCATGTAGCCCGACTGGGTGAGGGTGAACACCCGGTCCTTGCCCGAGAAGCGCCCCAGCAGAGTGCCGGCGCCGTTCACGTTGAGCCGTTTGACCGTGGGGTCGAACCAAATCTCACGCGCCTCGAGGGTCGACACCCCTTCCCCTTTCTTGGTGATGTTGCGCACCGCGTTGCGCGTCAGTATATTGCCCATCGCCTTCCGTCCCTTGATGGCCAGCTTGGCAAAGTCGAAGTCGAAACTCACCTTCTTCAGCTTGGCCTTTGTGGCGTGGTGGACAGTAATCACCTCCGCCTCGCCGTTGGGGTTGGCCGTGAAGTAGAGAATCTTGGTACCCTTGGTGCCCTGAGTGAGGTTATACTCCGTGTCGCGGGTCACGCCCACCACGGCAAACCGTTTCACAAAGGCGTAGCCCATAGCCCCGTCGCGGTACACCATGTTGTACACCGTGCGGTCGTCGCGCTTGCGGAAAAGGCCTATATACAACAACTCCTTGCACTGCGGCGAACCCACAAAAGCCTTCTCCTGCACCTTAGTCACAATCATCGTGCCGTCGGTGCGGAACACGATGAGGTCATCCATCATCGAGCAGTCGAAAGCATACTCTGCCCCGTCGTCCTTCTTCATGGCCGTTCCGGCAAAGCCCGTGGCCATGTTCACATACAACTTCTCGTTGGCCACGGCCACGTTGGCGGCCTGGATGTCCTCGAAATTGCGTATCTCCGTCTTGCGCTCGCGCCCTTTGCCGTAGGTGTCGAGAATATGCTGGAAATAGTTGATGGCGTATTCAGTGAGGTGAGCCAGATGGTTCTTGGTCTCCTCGATGTCCACATCGATGCTGGCAATCTCCTGCTCGGCCTTCTTGATGTCGAACTTCGAGATTTTGCGCACGGGCTTTTCGCACAGCTTCAGCACATGGTCGCGCGTGATTTCCTTGCGGAACAGTTGGCGGTAAGGGTCAAATCCGCGCTCTATGCCTGTCACCTGGTCGTCCCATGTGTCAAAATCGTGCCGTTCCAGCACTTTATAAATCCCTTTTTCAAAAAATATCTTCTCCAACGACACCCAGTGCCAGCGGTCCTCCAACTCGGCCAGCAGGATTTCCAGCTCTTGGCGCAGGAGGTCCTTGGTGCGCAAAGTAGAGTGGCGCAAGATGTCGCTTGCCGTCATAAACACCGGCTTGTTGTCCACAATGACGCACGTCTGCGGCGAGAAAGTAATCTGGCAGTTGGTGAAAGCATAAAGCGCGTCAATCATTTGGTCCGGCGAAATGCCGGCAGGCAGATAACACACTATCTCCACTTCGGCGGCGGTGTTGTCGTCCACCTTCTTAACCTTGATTTTGCCCTTCTCGTTGGCTTTCAGTATGCTTTCAATCAACACATCGGTGGTCACGGTATACGGCACCTCGGTGATAACAATGGCCTTGCGCTTCTCGTCGTAGTGCATCTTGGCCCTGATGCGCAGGCGGCCGCCCAGCGCGGCGTCGTTATACTTGGACACATCGATAAGCCCGCCCGTGGGGAAATCGGGGTAAATCTCAAAAGGCTCGTCGCGTAGCACGTGGATGCTGGCTTCAATCAGCTCGCAGAAGTTGTAGGGCATGATGACCGACGTCAGCGTCACGGCAATGCCCTTGGTACCCTGGGCCAGCAGCAGCGGGAACTTGATGGGGAGCGACACCGGCTCCTGCTTGCGGCCGTCATAGCTTGGCTTCCACTGGGTGGTCTTGGCGTTGAACACCACCTCTTTGGCAAATTTCGACAGGCGCGCCTCGATGTAACGGCCGGCGGCCGCGCCGTCGCCCGTCAGTATGTTGCCCCAGTTCCCCTGGCAGTCTATCAGCAGGTTCTTCTGCCCCAGGTTGACCAGCGCGTCGTTGATAGAGGCATCGCCGTGGGGGTGGTACAACATTGTCGTACCCACGATGTTGGCCACTTTAGTGAACCGTCCGTCGTCGGTCTCCTTCATGGCGTGGAGTATGCGGCGCTGCACCGGCTTCAGTCCGTCGTCGATGACCGGCACCGACCGCTCCAATATCACATCGGAGGCATAGTCAATCCAATAGTCGCGAAACATTCCGTTGAGCGAAAGCGTGGTGCCTTCGCCCTGCGGCTCAAGATCCTGCGGCGCGGCCACATGCTCCAGCTCCTCCTGCCCAGCGGTCTGTGTCTCACCGCTTTCGGCGGCCAGTCCTTGTTCTTCAGGTGATAGATGCTCTTCGTCCATAATATAGTTTTAAATTGCAAAGATACGGATTATTTCTGACATCACCGCCCAACCGCGCCACAAATTATCAACAATCTTTCTCACCGCCCGGCGCAAGGCTCCCCCACCCTGCGCCTACGGAATGCCCTCAGCCCGCCGGACCTCAGTCTTCCCCCGCCCATGAGTAAAAGGCGACCAGTTGTTTCAGGGTCATTGATAACTTTCGCTTTCAGTCCGTTCCCTCGACGTCATTTTTACCTCATTTGTCCGTCATTTCATCCTCCGCCGCCCGAACAATTGGGAGGTGCGGTGTGCCGCGGTGGCGGCAGTCGGGCGAGGGAAGAATGACAGTAGAGCCATACATGAAGTATTGCTCAAAACGAAAACTTCTATCAACATGATTGACAAAAGTATATCGCTGCATGATTAACAAGAAATCAGCGCTGCGGCTTGCGGCGGGGAGCGGGGCTGGAATAGCCTATCAACTTGGGGATGTAGGAGTCGAGGTGATGGTTGTGGAGCGCTTGGCGGATGGCGGGCTGGAGTTCTTTCTTGTAGTAGAAGAACATCAGGTTTTGCGCCTTCTTCTCGGCCGGGTCGGTAGCCACATAGACGGGCTGCATGGTTTCGGGGTTGATGCCGGTATAGTACATCTCGGTGCTGAGGGTCATGGGGGTTGGGGTGAAGTCCTGTATCTGCTCCAGACGGTAGCCGAGGCGCTTCATCTCGACGGCGAGGTCGGCCATCTCCTTAAGGCCGCACCCTGGATGGGAGCTGATAAAGTAAGGGATGAGTTGGTATCTAAGCCCGGCCTGCCTACAGATGGCGTCGAAGCGGCTTTTGGTTTCGAGAAACAGCTCGAATGACGGTTTTCGCATCAGCGACAGTACTTTGGAGCTTGTGTGTTCAGGTGCCACTTTAAGTCGTCCGCTGACGTGGTGGAGCACCACCTGGCGGAAATAGTCCCAGCCGCCGTTCCGCTCGGTGAAAAGGTCGCAGCGGATGCCGCTGCCGATATAGACATGCTTGATGCCGGGGAGGGCGGCCACCTTGGCGTAGAGGTCGAGCAGGGGACGGTGGTCGGACTGGAGGTTGGGGCAGATGGCGGGCTGGATGCAACTGTAGCGGGCGCAGCGGCGGCACTGGTCGGGGCTGCGTCCTGCCATGCGGTACATGTTGGCCGAGGGGCCGCCGAGGTCGGTGATGACTCCGTTGAAGTCGTCGCGCCGGATGAGGGTCTGGACTTCGGCCATGATGGAACGCTCCGACCGGCTGGCTATCTGTTTGCCTTGGTGGGCGGAGATGGTGCAGAAGGAGCAGCCGCCGAAGCACCCACGATGGATGTTGACGGAGTTTTTGATCATCTCATAGGCTGGTACGACGCCGCGCTTTTTGTATTTGGGGTGAGGCAGACGGGTGTAGGGCAGGTCGAAACTGGCGTCGATTTCTTCAGTACTCATGGGTGGCTCAGGCGGATTGACGACAACCCAACGCTCGCCATGCCGCTGGACGAGGGTGGCGCACTCTATCTTGTTGCTTTCGCGCTCGATGATGTGGTAGTTCTCGGCTTCGGCGCGCTTGCTGCGCTGGCATTCCTCATAGCTGTGCAGCTCGATGCAGTTTTGCAGCCCGTCGAGCGAGTCGGCGCGATAGGCCACCTGTGGCAGCGCGTGGAGGGCGGCGAGGGGCTTGCCCTCAGCCAGGAGGGCGGCGATTTTGAGGGTGGTGCGCTCGCCCATGCCGTAGTTGAGGAGGTCGGCGGGGGTGTCGGCCAGGATGCTGGGAAAGAGGCGGTCGTCCCAATAGTCGTAGTGGGCCAGGCGGCGCATGGAGGCCTCGATGCCGGCGATGACCACCGGCACGGAGGGATAGAGCTGCTTGAGGATGCGCGAGTAGACGTATGTGGCCCGGTCGGGACGGAAACCAGACTGGCCGCCGGGGGTGTAGGCATCGTCGTGGCGCAGACGGCGGGCGGCGGTATAGTGGTTGACCATGCTGTCCATGGCTCCGCTGGTGACGCCGAAGAAGAGGCGTGGAGCACCAAATTTGCGGAAATCGCGCAGGTCGTCGCGCCAGTTTGGCTGGGGGATGATGGCCACACGGTAGCCCGCGGCCTCAAGGGTGCGCCCAATGACGGCGGTGCCGAAGGCGGGGTGGTCCACGTATGCGTCGCCCGTGACCAGCACCACGTCCACGGCATCCCATCCAAGATGTTTTACTTCATCCAGTGTTATGGGCAGGAATTGAGGCACGTTTTTATTGTTTTAAAGGATTATGCGAGAAGAGATTATTATTGCTTGTTCCATACCATAGCGTCACCGAAAACGGCAAATAGCTCCGGGTTATCTTTAATAATCCAATACTTAAAACCAAGAAGTTCTTTATCGATACCCAACTCCTCCCTCACAGCATTTTCTGTCGAAGCATTCCGTTGACGCAGATAAGCATCTATAATACCTTGGAAATCACAAACAGCCGATATGACATGTTCGATAAAATGCTCTTCTTTGATGTTTCGGAATGGTTTTGTGCCATTATGAAGACGCGACAATAGTTCAACCGTCTTACCATGGGCATCATCATCGGAGGTGACCACAAACAAGGCTTGCTTGTTCGAGTAATCAATACGCTGTTCTATCTCATCTTCAATATTAACAGCCAAAGGGTTTAGAATATTGTCGTAAGCATCAGACTTTCTGCCATTGCAATAGCTGCAACCCAAAAGCAAGTTATCCCAAACCTGTTTCAATTGAGGATTGTTCCTTTGGCTTTTTAAGTGTTCAACTTGAAAATCGGTACCACAAACTCGCTCACAGAGGTAGCATTTGTTATACTGATCAACATCCAACTGACTCTTCACATCCTCACTATCGTACTTCTGGGTCGAAGACAATGAATGAGGTGGGACGGCACTTTTCCTAACTCTGATCATTATTGCAAAGTCATTAGTTTGTCCGCATATTTAATAGAAAGCCTCTTATACTCGCCTACGATGAGTGGCGACACCACTTCTGGAATCTTCTCAAAGTCTTCCTTCAGATTCTTTATCTTAATCCTGTCGGCCTCTGACCATTGGGCTTTTTCGAGAAGACGGCGGAAATCGTTGAGCCGCATTTCGGAATAGCTGGAAGGGGACTTCACACCAAAATAGCCTTCGGCTAAAGCTTCGTAAGAGTATTCAGTCAGGTTAGAAATGACTTCCTGGTGTTCGAGGTCGTAGGCCACAGCATTGGGCATGGAACTGAGGACGAAAGGAGAGTGGGTGGTGACAATGAATTGAATGTTTGGAAATACACCTGTCAAAAAAGGCATAATCATCTTTTGAAGGCTCAAGTGTAGATGAGTTTCTATTTCATCAATAAGGACGATGCCCTCTTTGTTGAACACATCAGACAACTTGCCTTGTTTGTGCATTCGGAGTATCAAGTCGGCAACAATATTCAGGGCTGCTTTGTAGCCGTCGGACATTTCATTGAACCCAAAGGTTTGACCCTTGGTACTCACGTTAAACGAATAACTGTCTTGCTGCGAAAATTGAAGCGTTAGAGATTCGTCTTCAAAAAGCCTACGGAGCAGCCCCTCGAAAGTGTCGAACCAAGATTTGATTTCGGTCTCCTTTTGGGCATCTTTATTGCTGATTGCCAAAAGTTCCTGAAACTTCAAATCAACAAGGAAGTTAATGAATTGCTCGGAGGAATTGTGACGAATATCATCGGTTACAACAACGGGTTTTTGCGGCGACACAGGCTCAATCATTCTGAAACTTCTATCCGCCTGATAATAAGCCATGATAAAATCATCATGTTTAATATTATCAATAGTTCCTTCATAATCGTAAAAGAACGTAGCCATCTTACCATTCATGAATGACCAGCTTAGATTCAATAAAGACTTTCCTGATGGATACAATAATTGACCTCTCGTAGCGATTGTGTCTATATGTTCATCCATAATGGATTCTGGATAAGGTTTAGAAAAACCGATTCTTTTACTCTCATTTACACATAGTTGAAAAAAATGAGACAGAGAATTTAACAGCACAGTCTTCCCACTCCCGTTCTTACCCGTTATGATTAGGTGAGGGTATGCGCTGTCGGGTATTGATATTTCAAGGTCTTTGAGATGAAAGAGCCTGTCAATTTTTATTCCGCGAATAAAGTGGTTCATGGGTATAGTAATGTCACACTAAAGGTATTTATTTTCAAAGCTTATGGCTTAATCATCCATTAAAACTTGTAGTTTACACCTGCTGAGAAGCTGAGGCGGTCGTAGTTGAAGTAATTGTTGTCGAAAGCCCATTGCGTGAGATAGGTGTAGCCGAGGTTGAAGGAGAATTTCAGTTTGGAGAATCCGAACCGGAACATCAGCTGGGGCTGAATCAGGAAGCTGGGGTCGGCATAGGATGAGGCTTCCTGGGTGAGACCATTGGCGAGGAACTCCGTCTGTTTGAAGTTGGGAGTTAGGTAGCCGCCTTTAAGTCCGAGTCCCATATCGATATGTCCGTCGGCCAGATCGGCCAGGCCAAGGTTTATCTGTCCGAAATAGAGGTTGTAGTTGCCGTCGATCTGATAGTTGCGATTGATGCTGGATTCAGTGCTGTCGATCAGCGACCGGCCGTGGCCATAGCCGAGGTAGCCCTCAACAACAAAGTTGCCGGAGGTGAACCATGTGCCTGCGGCGCCCTGGAAATAGTAGTAGTGAGGCGATGTGAAGCTGGCAGCGGCTTGAACGCCCAGATGGTTGAACGGGGCGTAGGAGGCCGTGGCGTTGACGGCCGGGGCTGCGAAGAGCGGGGCCGAGAGGGATGCCGACGCGTCCAGTTGGAGTTGGCCGCGCTGGTGGAGCAGGGGGATGTCGACATTGTGGGGGTGATATACCACACACGAGGTGACGAGAAATGTTGCCAACAAGGGCAATGTGAATAAGATAGACCGATTTTTGCGCATAACGTTGGGTATTTTATATTGATTGCAAATATACGAATAAAAATCCAATTGAATAAAAGTGTCTTGATTTCTGATATTCTTTGGCAGGTTGCGATGGGGCGATGGGCTGGGCTGACAGAAAGATAGGGCTGGAGGACGCGGCGGGCGGAAAGGTTGGCCAACGGAGGGCAAACATCCACAAAGACATTATGGACTGCCCTCAAAGCGGTGGCGCAGCAGTTTGATTGCCAGCACAGAGCAGGATATTTTTGTTGGGGAAAGGCCTGACGGGGAAGAAACCTTCTGCATTATTTGACATTATTGCAGGGAAATGTATAACGGGCAGGCGGAAAATTGAGCGTAATTTTGCAAACTGAAATCAGAGCGAAAATCAATTTACTAATCCAATAAAACACAGTAATTTATGAAAGAGACCATAGTAGATCCCCGCAACACGACCCCCGAAGAACACGCCGAAGGTGTGCGCCAGGCGCAGGTATTGTTCCGCCTCAACCACACGATGCCTTATACCGATGAATATAACGCGCTGGTGCGCGAGCTGTTCGGCAACGGATTGGGCGAAGGCGGCTGGATAATGCCGGGGCTGACAGGGGTGTGCTTCCACCATGTGAAGATAGGGCGCAACGTGATGATAATGAACAATTGCCTGATGATGGCTCGCGGCGGCATCACTATCGACGACGGTGCCATGATTGCGGCCAACGCCCAGCTTATATCCAACAATCATGACCTGCACGACCGCCAGATTCTCGTTTGCAAGCCCGTACACATTGGCAAGAACGCCTGGGTGGGCGCCGGCGCCACCATCCTGCCGGGAGTCACCGTGGGCGACAATGCGGTGGTGGCCGCAGGGGCTGTGGTGACGAAGGATGTGGCTCCCAACACCATAGTGGGCGGAAACCCAGCCCGTTTTATCAAGAATGTTGAGTGATAGGCCTTGCAAATATCGTTTTTCTCGTTTCACAAACAAAATCAATACATCAATGCGTAAAATCATCACTGCATCATTAATCATCCTAAACTTTTTCAACATGAATGCTCAAACCACTTTTACGGGGCTGGAACAGCACAGCGAACAGCCCTATCTCACCCTCAACAACGGGGTGCGGATGCCCCAGTTCGGACTGGGATTATACATGATTGCCGAGGGGGACGAGGCTTATAACGCCGTCCTCACCGCCCTGAAGGCAGGCTACCGCCACTTTGACTGCGCCCATGCCTACCGCAACGAGCGCAGCCTGGGCCGCGCACTGAAGGACAGCGGCGTGCCCCGCGACAGTGTGTGGATTACCAGCAAACTGTGGCCCAATGAGTATGGCGAAAGGAAGACCCTCAAAGCCATCGACCGGATGTTGGGTCGCCTGGGACTCGAATACATCGACCTCGTCTACTTCCACCAGCCCGTGGGCGACTATGTCGGCGGATGGAAAGAGATGGAGCTGGCCTTGAAGAGCGGCAAGGTGCGAGCCATCGGCATCAGCAACTTTGACATCAGCGACAGCATTTTCGACTCGCTGGTCAGGAATGCCGAGGTGAAGCCCCAAATCATGCAGATAGAATGCCATCCCTATGCCCAGCGCCGCCACTGGCAGGAACGCTGCGCAGCCGAGGGCATCCAGATTGAGTGCTGGTTCCCGCTGGGCGGGCGCGAAAGCAAAGGCGAAATAATGCGCGACCCGGTCATCAACCGCATTGCCAAAGCCCATGGCAAGAGCCCTGCGCAAGTGATTATCCGTTGGCACATGCAGGAAGGGTTCTCCGTCATTCCCGGAGCCTCCGACCCCGCCTATATCAAGGAGAATATCGATGTGATGGATTTCGCCCTGTCCAATGTGGAGATGGCCGCCATCCGCGCCCTCGACAAAGAGAAGCGCTACTTCGTGATGAGCTACGAGGACCAGGTGCGGTGGTTCTCGCAGTGGAACCCCACCGACTGACATCGGCAGAGACTTTACTTTTTCAGATACAGCCAACAGAATTGGATCTTACCTTTTTCCGCAAGGTGGTCTGGCTCAAAACCAGGCCACTTTGCATTTGTTAAAACCCCGCTCGAGCACAATAAAACGCCGCCCGTGGCGTTATGAAAACATGAGCGACAAACGAGAAGACATTATCATTGACACCACCTTGGCACAGGCCGCCGAGATGCAAACGCAGGGATATATCGTCCACGCTTTTTGCAACAGTGGCTGTGGCTCGTTCTTTTTAGGGAACCGGGAGCATCTGTTTGCCGCAGGCGACTGCCTCATCATCTCGCAGCAGAGCTTGCTGCTGCGGAAGTTGCACGAAAGCGACGACCTGGGGCTGGAGGTCATCTATGTGTCGCAAGAATTCATTGCCGCCGCCACTCCGCAGAGCAACTATGGAGTGCGCGGCCATCTGTCCCTCTTCGAGCAGCCGGTGATGCACCTCAACAAGATGCAGCAGGAGGTCTGCGCCCTCAACTTCGAGTACATCCGCCGCCGCCTGTCCCTTCCACAGCATCATTTTCACCGCGATGCCATGCTCAACGCCATCCAATGCATGATAATCGACTTCTTCGACTTCCACGTCGACCTCTATGGCAACAACCCCGTCAGCGGCCAGCAGTCCAACCTCATGCAACGCTTTCTGGCAATGCTGGACCGCGGCGACTACCGCGAGCACCGCCTCGTGTCGTACTATGCGTCTGAACTCTGCGTCACGCCCAAATACCTTAGCGAGGTATGCCTGAAGGTCAGCGGACAGTCGGCCATCTACTGGATTACCCGCTACACAGCCCTCGACATCAGCCGCCTGCTGCGGCGGCGCGACCTCTCGCAGGAGGACATCAGCGACCTTTTCGGCTTCTCGTCCCTCAGCTATTTTGTCCGCTACGTCCAGAAAAACCTCGGCGCACCGCCCAGTGACTTCCGCGAGTAACCCCCCTCCCCTGCCCCTGCCCGGTGTGGCTCATCCGGCCGTGCAGAAATTCCGAAAAATATGTCATTATCCCCGCAAAATCTGCAACAGGATTTTGAAAAAAACGATGTAATTTTGCATCGCGAAACAAGGAATTCTATTCAGCAAATAAAACAATATAATACAGCAATATAGCCAAAACACAAACGAAAATCAACCCACCCTTTAACACTATGGAAACCATCAAACTCACCAACGGAATCGAAATGCCCCTGCTGGGCTACGGAGTTTTCCAAGTGCCGCCCGCCGAGGCCGAGCGCTGCGTCAGCGACGCCCTTCAAGAGGGCTACCGCCTCATCGACACCGCGCAAGCCTATTTTAACGAAGAAGGTGTGGGCAGCGCCATCCATAAGAGCCAGCTGTCACGGCACGACCTCTTCCTGGTAACCAAAGTATGGATCAGCAACGCCGGCGAACAAAAAGCCGCCGCCAGCATCGACGAAAGCCTGCGCCGCCTCCAGACCGACTACATCGACCTCCTGCTCATCCACCAAGCCTACGGCGACGTGTTCGGCACCTGGCGTGCCATGGAACGCGCCTATCGCGACGGCAAAGTCCGCGCCATTGGCGTGAGCAACTTCCAGCAAGCCCGGTTCTTCGACTTCGCCCATTACGTCGACATCAAACCCATGGTCAACCAACTGCAGTGCAACGTCCTCATCCAGCAGCGGACCATCGAACCCCTCCTGGCCGAAAACTCCTGCCGCATGATGGCCTGGGGACCCTTGGGCGGGCAAGGCGTGGACGGCATCGTTAAAAACGACACCCTGGCAGCCATCGGCTCCCGCCACGGCAAGACCGCCTCGCAAGTGGCCCTGCGATGGCTCACCCAGCGCGGCATAGTGGCCATACCGAAAAGCAGCCACCGCGAGCGCATGGCCCAGAACATTGACATCTTCAACTTCACCCTTTCCGAAAGCGAAATGGCGCAAATCGCCACCCTCAACCAACACGACGAAGGCACAATCAACTTCACCGACATGAACTTCGTCAAATATCTCATCGAAACCTACGGCTAATCCCCACCGCCCCATGCTGACACTCCTCATCCTGCTGACACTCCTCACCCCAACCCCACAGCCCATGATCCAACACACCGACGACACCCTTCAAATCGAACAACTCTACAAGCGGATGTGCCAAGCGATGATCGACAAAGACACCGCCGCACTCAACGCCATGCACGCCGACAACTTCGTGCTGGAACACATGACCGGCATGCAACAGACCAAACAGCAATACATCAACGCCATCGCCGACGGCACCCTCAACTACTATCACGCCGAGCACGACAACATCGCGGTCGCCCTCGACGGCGACCGCGCCACCCTCACCGGCCGCAGCCGCGTGACCGCGGCAGTCTTTGGTGGCGGGCGGCACACCTGGCGGCTCCGCCTCCAATTCACCCTCCTGCGGCAGGACGGCCAATGGCTTTTCACCCACAGCAAAGCCTCCACCTACTGACCGCCCCCCCTCCCCTATCCCGACAACAAACAACATCAACCTTATAACAAAACACACAACATGAAGAAAAAAAGCATCCTCCTCCTGCTCACCACAGCCCTTATGGCTTGCGGTGGCCAACAGGCCGAACAGACCGAACCCCAGCCCCAGCCCGAACAAGGTTCCGCCGTCTACATGACCACCCGCATCACCCCTGAGGCCCTCATCGACATCTACAAAGCCCTCGGCGTGGAAGCCACTGGCCGTGTGGCAGTCAAAATCAGCACCGGCGAGGCCGGAGGGCACAACTACCTGAAGCCCGAACTGATTGGCGACTTCGTGAAGCTGGTGAACGGCAAATTAGTTGAGTGCAACACCGCCTATGCCGGCAAACGCATGAACACCGCCGACCACCTGGCCGTCATTGCCGACCACGGCTTCAACACCATCGGTGGAGTCGACATCATGGATGCCGAAGGCGAAATCCGCCTCCCCGTCCGCGACACCACCTACATGAAATACAACCTCGTGGGCAGCCACCTGCAAAACTACGACTTCATGATCAACCTCGCCCACTTCAAAGGACACGCCATGGGCGGTTTTGGCGGCGTGCTTAAAAACCAGAGCATCGGCGTGGCCTCGCGCAACGGCAAGGCCTACATCCACACCAACGGCCTCAGCGAAGACTACCGCCACCTGTGGGACAACATCCTGCCCGAAAACCAAGACAAATTCCTTGAATGCATGGCCACCGCCGCTGCCGCCGTGGCCGACCATTTTGGCGACAAGATTATCTATATCAACATCATGAACAACCTCTCCGTCGACTGCGACTGCGACAGCGACCCCGCCGCCCCCGAACTCAAAGATATCGGCATCCTCGCCTCCACCGACCCCGTAGCCCTCGACCAAGCCTGCCTCGACCTCGTCTTCGGCCACCAGAACACCACTGGCGACGACGCCACTGCACTCCAGCAGCGCATCAACGACCGCCACGGCGTCCACATCATCGAACACGCCGAGAAAATCGGCCTTGGCTCGCGCCAATACCACATCGTCAACATAGACAAATAACACCCCATGAAAGCCAGCAAACTCACCGCCCTGCTCCTCTTCCTGCTCTCCATGACAGGATGCAACGGACAGTCCAACAACACAAACAACAATCAAAAAACCAACACAATGAGCAAATCCATCGTCATCTTCTTCTCCCACGCCGGCGACAACTACAGCGTAGGCAACATCGAAATCGGCAACACCAAGATAGTGGCCGACTACATCACCGACATTGCCGGCGCCGACCAGTTTGAAATCGTCACCCACAAATATGACGGCATGGCCTACATGCCCCTCATCGAACTGGCCAAAAAAGAGGCCGCCGCAGGCGAACTGCCCCCCTACGAAGGGCAGGCTCCCGACCTTTCGGCCTACGACACCGTCTTCATCGGCGGCCCCGTCTGGTGGGGCACCTACCCCCAAGTGATGTTCACCCTCTTCAAAGACATCAACCTCGACGGCAAGACCGTCATCCCCTTCACCACCCACGAAGGCAGCGGCCTCGCCTCATGCGCCAG
>OCTW011482853.1_pt1 | contig 16120 bp, 18 predicted proteins | sample 1539671 | NCBI WGS metagenome assembly OCTW01 (sample SAMN02144230, study PRJEB22623) | gut metagenome | biome: sheep rumen | host: Ovis aries | place: New Zealand
GATACCACAACGCGCGAGCGGAGGTGAGCGAGAAGAATGGGTGCGATGACGCGAATCTGCCGAACTGTGCCAATCACCATTTGCGATTGCTTGTACGTCGATGAGAACAACGACACCAAGCAGGAGCAAGTTAAGCTTTATGGTGACTACACAAACATCGTCCGAGCAACCAATGCGTGTAAGAAGAAGCTGAATCGCACACGTGTACTTGTGAAGAACATCAGCAAGGAAGAGTATTCAGTTTCAATGCCAATGGAAGCGTTCATGGCGAACGCCGACCACGTAACCAAGAAAGCAAAGGAGAACTAACCATGTCCGAGACCACCGAGATTGTCACCAACGACTTCAACATTTCCGAGGGCTTCATCTGCACGCTCGACCGCACGTCCACCGAGGGCAAGGTCGCAATCGCAAAGGCGCTCAATGGCTCAGAGCCTTTGAAGGACCACATGAACGAGGTGCTTCACCTCGCCGGAGTCATCACCACTCCCGGCGTCCGTGCCCAGAGCGGTGCCAACTGCACCAACAACTATCTCGTCCTCGATGATGGAACGGTCCTCTTCTCCCAGTCAGACGGCGTGACGCGCTCCCTCAAGGTCATTGCGGCGCTTTGGGGTGGCGACCTTCACGACGGCAAGACCGTGGACGTAAAGTGCATCTCCCAGAACCTCACCAACGGGAACACGCTCAAGACCATCATCCCAGCTTAAAACAAGGCTTCACCGACTTGGCAGAGGGGATGGGATTCAGGTCCCATCCCCTTCTCATTAGGAAAGGTAATCATTATGTCGCAAAATTACAACGAGGTGCGTAATTTGCGCAGGAAGGCGGAAAGGAGGATTGCTGACCTAAAGAAGCAGAAGAAGAACGCAAACAGCGCGTCATACAAGAAGCAGATTCAGCGTGACATAACTCGTATGCGCGAAGCCATTCGCAGCACGAGGACATACAGTACCAAGACTGGAAAGCGCATCCATTCCGAAGCCCAAGTTGCGCGTGGTGCCGAAAAGCTTCGCAGCTTGATTGAGAGCTTTCCACTGCGTGGAGTCCAGCAGCGCAATCGTTCGTTCGCAATGAGACTGAACATGGCAGGCAGTCGCTCGTTCCAAGGCCCAACGAGGAACCCAGAAAGGTCGCTTGGCGAGGAAATGTCTGGCATCACCAGCTCGCAGGTCAAGGTGTTCTTCCGTGCGACGCAGAGGGCATGGGACAGGCCAGACGTACCAGTAGAGCATCGTCTCGACGCAATCATAGAGCACTACAAGGGAGAGATTGGGTCGAGCGACCTACAGCGTATCTTCAAATATGTCATGTCTGACCAGCGCAACGCCGACGTTGCCAAGGCGAAGGACATAGTAGCGAACCCGGACAAATACACCGACGGCGAAAAGGAATGGGCTTATGACGTACTTGCAGACAACGACGCAGAAGTTCGCTATATGCCGACTGTCACTGCGGCAGCTGTTTCAGACGTGTCTCCGGTCGCACCAATGTGAGTCAAACGACGAGGTATCTATGAGAAAGCGAAGGAAGTTTGAGATTGTAAGCTCATACGATACCGAGACAACGAACATCAACGATGGTGACGAGCACTACGCATTCCCAGTGCTGTTCATTGACAACAGAATCGTTGACGTCGACTTGAAGAACTACGAGCCTGAGCGAGACGATGACATTAGATTCTATCGTCACGAGGACGAAATGATGGCAGCAATACAGGACTACATCCAGATTGGACTCATGGACGGCAAGGTTCCCATCATCTGCGCGTACAACCTCATGTTCGACTTGCAGCCATTAATGGAACGGCTTGACGCAGAGTACGACATGAAGGTAAACGCCCAGAGCAGCACCAACGTTTACACCATAGACCTGTTCGAGAGGGACACTGACAACATGCTTCTCAGGTTCTGGGACACGTATCACCTTGAGATGCGCGGCCTTAAGGCGATGGGAGAGACGGCTGGTCTGCCGAAGGCCGTTGGGGACTGGGACTATGACGTTATCAGGACGCCGGACACGCCGCTAACCGAGCTGGAACTGCACTACGCAGGCCGAGACACGCAGGTAATCCCCATGTATCTTCGCTATCTTCTCAGGTCAAACGAGTGGATGAAGCAGGAGGACTTGGGAAACCGCGTCCTCACAAAGACGTCAATCGTAAGGCAGATGGCACGTCGCGAGATTGGCTCAATCACGGTCGGAAAGCGCGATGGCAAGAGACTCACGCTTGACAAGGCGTTCATTGAGCACTGCAAAAGCGAGGACGCACCCACGTTCGCACAGTACGCTCTACGCAAGGCTTGCTTTCGTGGCGGATTCACGTTCACGGCAGCTGCCACGGCTTCGGAGGTCGTTCAGAACGTCGTATCCCTTGACGTCACCAGTATGCATCATACGTTCATCAATGGCAGGCAGATGCCAGAGTGTTTCGTCATCGTCTCCAATCACGATATGGACGTTTTCGCGGAGAGGATTCTGGACACGCCGCTAGACTACATACTAGAGCACTACGACAGGCCATTCGACGTTGCAATCCATGCGCGCATAAGGTTCGACAACATCCGTCTGCGCAAGGGCACCTGCTTCGACAAATGGGGAATCGCGCTTGAGCCTGCGTCGAAGTTCAAGAAGGAGCTTATGTATCAGGAGGGATTCGGAGAGGACGAGCGAAACCTGTTGCAGGACAACTACATCAGGCAGTACGGCTGGCACGACGTTGCCAACAACGCCTTCTTCGCGTTCGGTAAGCTCTATCGAGCCGACAGCGCCATAATGAACGTCTCTGAGACTGAGCTTTGGTGCCTAGGGCAGGTGTACGAGTGGGATTCCATGGAAGCGCTTTTCGGAGAAGCCACGGCGAAGTTCAGGACACCGCCCGATTTCGTCACGCTACAGAGCAACGAGCTTTTCGAGATGAAGAGTGCGGCAAAGTTCATCTCCAAGCACTACAGGTACGGAGAGCCATATCCGTACAATCTCAGCGGCATACCGGAGGGAATCGCGAACGAGCTGCGAAACGGCACGTGCGACCCGCAGTTCTTCGAGAGCTGGTACACCGGTACCGTGAAGGGCATGTTCAACGGCATCTACGGCACGCAGGCGCAGGACGTGAGAAGGCCGTCGTACAAGGTCGAGCATGGGGAGCTGGTGATAGACGATACGACAAAGGTAACTGCGGAGAACTACGAGGACCACGAACCGGGGAACCTGCGAGTTCTATACACATACGGTCTGCGCATCGTTGGTGGCTCACGCATGCACATGGTAATCAGCATGGAGCTTCTGTATCGAGGACTTGGTGACAGGACGCGAGTCCTCGGCGGTGACACCGATTCCATGAAGGTCTCATGCGACGCAGATGTTAGCGACGAAATGTTGGCAAAGGCGCTTGAGCCGATAGCGGATGCGTCGAAGGCGGCGATTGACAGCACCATGAGCAGGATTCGCAGGAACTGGCCCGACAAGGCGTCATCGCTCAAGGGAATCGGCTCGTTCGACATTGAGAACCGTGGAGAGCACTACCCGTGGCACATCGAGCTGTGGAACAAGTGCCGCGTATCGTGGGACGGCGAGAGGGCGCACGTCACGTGCGCCGGACTGCGACGCCCGATAGGCGAGACCAACATCGAGACCGTCATAACGTCTCTCATAAACGCCGGATACCCGGTGCAGGACGTGTTGCAGGAAGCGATAGGCTACAACGTGTTCGTGGAATCCTCGGTCTCGCACGCGCTGGAGAAGCACCAGCCGAAGGCAATTGACATGTATGAAGCAAGCGTGACTGACGCACGCGGCGAGACGCGACCCGTCACGTCGCACCAGTCACCCGCGCTGTACCCAGCCGGGAGGTGGCTCGGCGAGACGCTCAAGTTCACGAACGCATCCAGTGTGTCGTATCTCAGGCGCAGGTACGGCAGGGAGGTTGACACCGCGACGAGGTTCGTGGGGACGGACGGAGAGAGAGTGTGGGTCAAGCGCGAGGGAAGCGACGGCATCGAGACTATCATGGAGTGCGAGATATGATGAACGAAAGAATGGATTTTGTTACGCTAGTCTACATTTGCTTCATGGTAATCGTCATGGCATGGTCTCTGATAGCGGTCTGGCTGTGATTGCAAGATGGCTGAGTTCTACGACTGGGCGAAGACGCTCTCATACGACGCAGACGTTACCATGGTGATTGGCGCACGTGGCATCGGCAAGACGTTCGGTCTCAGAAGACAGTGCATTAGGGACTTTCTAAAGGACGGCTCCAGGTTCGTCGAGATTACCAGATACAACAACGAGCTATCCGGCGTGTCTGACGGCTACTTCAACAGGCTTTCGGAACTGCCCGAGTTCGGAGACTACGTGTTCAAGACCGATGCGCGCTACGCATACATAGCAGACAAGGATGACGGCAAGAAGCCGAACTGGAAGCTCATTGGGTATTTCGTATCGCTGAGTTCCGCACAGCGAATGAAGAAGCGCACCTTTGACCATGTGAAGAGACTGATATTCGACGAGGCCATTATCGAGCGCTCTGACAGGTACCACAGGTACCTCACCAACGAGTTCGGCACGCTTGCTAACATCGTAGATACCGTGTCGCGCGAGCGTGCCGACACCAAGTCAATCAGGCCGAGGGTGTACCTACTGGCTAACGCCTGCGACATTGCAAACCCGTACTTTGCGGCATATTGCGTCGGAACGGACCTTACGTTCGGCTACAGATGGTACAAGGGAAAGACATTCCTGTTGCACTACGTGGACCCAGGCGAATACAGCGCCGAGAAGGCCACGGGAACAGTGGCAGGACGAATGGTAGCCAACACGGAAGCTGGAAAGGTGGCGCTTGAGAACAAGTTCCTGCATCCGAACAAGGACTTCATACTCAAGAAGCCGAAGAATGCAACGTTCTCGTTCGGCATAGCCTGCAACGGGAGACTGTACGGCATATGGCTGGACGAGAGCAACGGATACTACCACGTGACGAGGAAGGTGCCGAACAACACCGGGAAGCCCATCTTCTCGCTGACGAGGAACGATGCATCGATAAACTACGTCGCAGCGCACAACCTCAGTGCGACCATGCGCTACGTGGCTGAGATGTACTACTATGGTCTCATAAGGTACGAGGACGAGCTGCTTGAGATGGAGTTCGGTGACGTTCTCGCGATGTTCGGTGTTAGATGATTGGAGCAGGAATGATTGAGTACGTGTACGCAGTGATGCACGATGGTGGGCGCGAGCTGCCAAACGACCGCATGGGGAACCTGCTTGGCGTGTTCTCCGACGATGCGGAAGCCAAGCTGTGGCTGATGACCCACGGATTCTCCGAGCAGGACGCATTCGGTGACCTGTGGAGGGGGCGCGACAGGGCGTGGATTCTGGAAGCCCGGATTGACAGCCCGACCGAGGATGGTACAATCTGAGACACGCCGGATGGCACCTTGCATGACGCGAGTAGCGGCTGTGCGGATGGTTCTGCTTGGTTGCAGCGCACGCCGCGCGAACCCAACCCGTCGTTTCAGCCGATTGCATCGAATGACCGTCTGGTATACAATCAGGCCAGTCGCAGTGCATAAGCATTGCGGCTGGCCGCTTTGCTTTGGAACGACAGTAACGAGACACAGAGGAAAGGTGGGAACACATGGCAGACGCCGACAGGCAGGACGAGACGCAGGCTCCCGACGAGGAACGCAACGACGCACCCGAGAACGACGCCAGCTCGGAAGGCATCACGGCGGAAATCGTCTCGGACCACGCGGAGCACGACGAGCAGTTCGAGGAGGAGATGCGCCAGTACATGCGACACATCGACGCAAGGCTCTCGCAGCTCGCGGACGCACAGGCAGCAATCGTGAGCGCGTCGAGAATCGATGACACCGGCTCTGACGCGGACGATTCCGCATCAGATGACGGCATGGATGATGGCGTTCTCGACCTCGTAATCAAGGACTAGGAACAGGAGCAACACATATGGCAACTGACAATGCGACAATCCTCGCGAACGTATGGCTCAACGGAACCAACGACTTCCAGCAGAGGATTCCAGACCCAACGCAGCACGGAATCGACGCGACCATGGACGCGCTGTTCGACCCCATGAACAAGGCGTACTACAATCAGTTCGTGGACTCGCTCATCATGCGCATCGGATATACCTACGTTAAACAGCAGTCCTTCTCCAACCCGTTGAAGGCATTCAAGAAGAACAAGCTGATGTACGGCAACTCCGTGCAGGAGATGGTGCCAAAGTGGATTCGTGCCCACTCCTACGTGGACGATGCAGAGGACGTGTTCAAGATGGCGCGTCCAGACGTTGCGACTTGGTACCACTCCCAGAACAGGCGCGACAGGTACGACATTACCATCAACGAGCAGGAGCTGCGCACCGCCTTCACCGACAGCTACGGCCTGAACAAGCTCGTCGCGGCGTTCATGAACACGCCGATGAACGCAGACGAGTACGACGAGTACAGAATCATGCTCCAGCTTCTCGCCTTCTACGACAACAAGTGGGGCTTCTACAAGCACCACCTCAGTGCCGCACCTACCGACGAGACCACCGGCAAGGAGTTCCTCACGGCGGTGCGCGCGTATGCCGGAAAGCTCCGCTTCCCGAACACCATCTACAACTGCAACGCAATCGAGGACGTTCCGGTGTTCGTCAAGCCCAGCGAGCTGGTGCTGCTCCTAACACCAGACACCCAGGCCGCAATCGACGTGAACACCCTCGCATCCGTGTTCCAGCTCGACAAGGCCGATATCAAGTACCGTACCGTCGAGGTTGACGAGTTCCCCATGCCAAATGTCGTTGCCATCCTCACCACCGAGGACTTCTTCCAGTGCTACGACACAGTGTACGAGACCACCTCGATGTACAACCCCAAGACGCTTGGCACCAACTACTTCCTGCACCATTGGGGAATCTACAGCGTGTCGCCGTTCGTGCCCGCAATCGCGTTCACCACGGACGTCGCGACCAGCGTCACCACTGTGACCCAGTCTGTCACCGGAATCACCGCGACCATCGACAACGCGACGCCCGACCTCGGCGAGGGCACCGCAATCCACGCCAAGCTGACCGGAACTCTCGACCCGACTGGTGTAGCCGGAATCGAGGTCGCGCCCAACGCAGCGACATACGACGTGACCGTGACGAGGAAGTCCGGTTCCAGCACTGTTGCCGTTAGCTCGCCCGCGACGCGCGTGGACGAGTACGGCGTACTGCACGTGTCGAACAGGCTCCAGTATGGTGACGTAATCAACGTTGCCATCAAGAGTACCTATGTCAACCCGAGCGGGGAGACCACGCCGCTCACCGCATCCGTCACCGCGACAGTGACCAAGAAGGGCGCATAGGTATAAGTCACTATAGGTGGGCGCACCATTGGACTTTTTTCTTGGTGCGTCCACCATTTGCAATCTGGAGCGTGACAATGGACTTCTCTCACCTTGCAGACACAGGGTTTCCCAACATGGGCACCGTGGCTCCATACGAGCTGAGGAACACGTTCGACTACACGCGGTGGACGCCGGACACGCGCATCCACATGGTCAACGTGCTGTGGGACAGCGAGTACGAGAACGCGGTGAAGTTCGACAGCGACGCCGACAGGGACGCTTGGTTCGACTCCATAGAGGACTCGTATACAATCACCCTAAAGAGCAACGCCAGAATCGTACCTGACGGCTCGATAAAGCTGCCACTACCCTACGACGTTGCCAGCCGATACAACTACCTTTTCGTAGACATTCCATTCGCGACCTCGAAAGGCGAGCCAATACAGAATGAGACGGAGAACGGAGTTCGTCGCTGGTACTTTTTTGTTGGTGACGCTGTGTATTCTGCTCCTAACACTACGACGGTTTTTATACGCCCTGATGTTTGGACTAACTTTATTAATAGCTCTGTGCTTCGGTACATGATGCTTGAGCGCGGACATGCGCCTGTTCACGCAACCGACGTGGGCAGGTATCTCAGCAACCCGCTTGAGAACAACAGGTACCTGCTCGCGCCAGACGTGAACTACGATGACAGCGACGTCGTTCGAGACTCCGCATACGTTCCAGTCGGTTCCGGCAATAAGCTGATTGTGTTCGCCAGCACGACCGGGGTGGAGCAGATTGACAGCGGAGCGTCCGGAACCATTGGAAACGGAGAGACGTACTCGAAGCCCACGTACTCCGACACCTCCGACTGGTACGGCTACCAGTTGCAGGTCAACGGATACAACGTGGGCAACGGCTATGACTACACGAATCTCAAGGCGTGCGTCTCGCAGCAGAACGAGCCTGACGGCATGGTGCCCACCTCATTGGAGGTGTATGCCGTCCCTGCTTCTGACGCAACCTTCCTCGCAGACGTGGCAAGCCAGTCACCCGCATTCCTGAGGACGATAAAGGCGCTGTTCATCGTGTCGGAAGAAATGGTGCTCGTTCGCTCTACACACAGGATGTGCGGACACAACATCTATCGTGTGAGCGGGAAAAGGCAGAGCATAGGAACGTACGAGCTGAGCAGGGACAAGTTCGGCTTCGACGAGAACGAGAGTGCGTTTGCGAAGCTCTACACGTACCCGTACTCAAGGATAGAGGTCTCTGACGACAACGGACGCACGTCCGAGGTGAGGATAGAGAACACCACCGGAAGTCTTGGCATGGAAATGCTAGTCTCGGTTGCATTCCCAGTCCTCGACTCAAGGGTGTATCTCACCGGCGTCGGTGGAAGCGGCTCCAACTCCTACGTCTGGAAGAGCCTTGACGGCATGGAGCTGAGACGCGAGGTTCCGAAGGGTGACTGGGACAGGCTCACGTTCCATTTCGACATACCCACGTTCGCGCTGTACATGGACGCCGAGACCGGCTACATGCTGGACAACTACTCCAAGGGATTCACGAACGCGCAGCTGCACGCGCTCACGAGCTACCACTGCGCGGTGCGCTCCGCGAACCTCGGTAGGACTAACGGCGTGGCGTCCGCCGACACGGCGCAATCGAACTCCACACGCGACGCCGGAACGGCGCAGACCAACGCCAACGTGCTGGCTCAGACCACCAGGACGAACACGAACAACCTCGCCACGGCTGCATATAACAACACCAACGCCACGATTGCGGCAGCGAGCGCAAACACGGCGGTGGCTAATTCCGCATCATCAGCCATAATGACGAACGGCAACACGTCCGCAAGATGGGACACAAACGACACGAACGTCGTGTCGATTTCCACGACAGAGACCGACAACCAGACCTCAATCGCTACCACAAAGATAACCAATGACGCCAACGTGCAAGGTGGCGCATTGCAGGGAGCAGTCAGCGGCGCGATGGCAGGCCATGGTGACCCACTCATGGGAGCAATCGGAGCCATTGCTGGTGGCGTTACTGGATACGTAACCGCAGGCATCAGTGCTTCGGCGGCAGCGTCCAACGCATCCCTCACGGCGCAGGCGGCCGAGGACGTGACAAGGGCGAACGTCAACGCCAACAACAACATCGTATCAAGGCACATACAGATAGCGCAGCAGAACACGCAAACACAGAACAACTCTAGAACGAGCCAGACAGACAACAACAACGCCGCCCTAGGTACGCAGCGCGACAACAACTACAGCACGGCAACCACGAACGCGACGAACGCATACAACGCCAGCGTGGGCAACTCCGGTCGCACTCACGACACGGCGGTTGCCGACGCCGACGCGACCAACGCCACGTCCGTGGCGAACGCCGACAGGACGCGCGAGATTGGCGTGCTAAACGCCAAGGAGACGCTTGAGACCTCTCAGAACGACTGCATGGTCGGCATGTCCGACGCAAGGAGGGGAGCACCCACGCAGCTCACCGAGGTGTCGGGAGACGGCACAGGGATGTGCTACGGCATGAACGGCCTGCAGATAAGGCTCCGCACGCAGAGCAAATCCGCGATAGCGCAGACCGCCGCCCAGTTCGCGCGATACGGGTACGCGCTGGAACAGGTCTGGGACGTGGAGGGGAGCGGGCTTAATCTCATGCGTCACTTCACCTACTGGAAGGCGGAGGACATATGGGTTGACGTGAGGAACGTCGCAAGCGCCGAGATAGGCGCGACCATCAGGAGGATATTCAGGAACGGCGTCACGGTGTGGCGCGACCCGAACGACATTGGAAAGGTCGGAATCTATGACAACTGACGATACCACCACGCAGGCACCAGCCAGCACCGAAGGAACCGAGACTGAACAGACCCAGCGGTCGGTACACGAGCTGCTCAAGCTCAAGACGTTCCAGGGAATGACCGACGCTGAGATTCAATCCATCATCGACTATCGCGTGAGCGTCGCTCACGATGACGAGGTCACCAAGTTGGCGCAGGCAACCGAGATTCAGACCATGAACGCACAGTGCGCCGCATACGACGCGCTCAGGGATGACGCCAACTCTGTGCTCAAGAAGGTGCTCGCAGTGCCGCTGTCCCTCGGCACCGTGTCGCAGGACGGAACGGTAACGCACCAGTAGGGAGAGGTTGACACATGGCAGGCCAAAGGATACAATCGACCGGAAGGGGAGTGGTGCCAGATGGGACGCAGGGGCGGAAAGCAGCGCAATGACGGCACGAGAAGGCCGTTCTGCCACAACGGCTCCATGGAGCTGTGGCAGAGCGCATCACTGAACAACAGGCTCTACCACTACTACATCGACGTGATAACCAAGATGGCAGTAAGCCGGTTCAGGTGGCTCAACCTGCCGCCGTCATGCGACGAGCGCTACCTCGAACTCACGCTGGTGCATCAGGGCATGGCGTCAATCGCGTTCCCGAAGGCCATGCCCGGCACGTTCCTCACGTTGCAGTGCGCACCGCTTGGGAAGCCCGACATGTACGACCGCGCGGTCAGGTGGAACGCAATCGGCACGAACGGCACGCGCTACATGTGCGACAGAAGGCAGGGTGTGGTGGCTTACGACAACGAGACGCGCTACCCGCTCATGGACGGCATCGAGCTGTACGCCAACGAGCTTGCCCACATCCGCATCACCAGAAGGGTGAACAGGATGCACCAGCAGATTCCGTTCATCCTCACCGGACCGCAGGAGCGAAAGCAGGACATGGTGAACCTGTTCAAGCAGGTGGCAGGCGGCGAGCCAGCAGTAATCGGCACCAGCGACCTGCAACAGATTGAGTACCAGGCGCTGCAGACCGGCGTCACGTTCCTCGGCGAGGAGCTGGCCGTGGACGAGCAGAACGTCTGGGGTCGCGTATACACGATGCTCGGAATCAAGAACTCCACCATGAAGCAGGAGCGCCAGACGGAGGACGAGATTCGGGCGCAGGAGAACCCGGCTTCGCTCATTGCCGCCAGCGCCCTGACGGAGCGACGCAAGGTGGCCGACGAACTCAACTCACGGTTCGGCAAGTACCTTGACGCGCCGATAGAGGTCGTGTGGAGACAGGACAACGAGAGCGACAACTGGAACCTCGCCCACAACATGCAGTCAATAGCGAAGGCGGCGAACCAATGATTGACACCATCGAGCCATACGCGCCGGAGCCGGACTACCACGCGGTCGTGACGATACAGCTGTGCGAGCTTGTGGAGGACGGATTCTGCGACGAGCACCTTACCGGCTGGGAGTGGCCGTCATACAGCGCAGAGCAGGACACGCGGCTCAGGGAGAAGCTGGTTGACCACTACTGGTTCCGCGAAATCTCTCTCGTCCCACCAGGCATCTGGATGCACGAGTTCATCCGCCGCATGAGGGAGATAATGCCAAAGTACGTCCCATTGTACAAGCTCATGTCGGAGTCACCGGAGCTGTATGGCGGAAGCTCCGAGTGGTACAAGGGTCGCGACATTTACTCGGACTTCCCACAGACGCAGCTATCCGGTGATAACGGCGACTACGCAAGCTCCGGCAACGACCGCGAGTTCCAGCGAATCAGGCAGGGAGACGTCATAGACACGGCAAAGCGGCTGACTGACTACAACGACGTCGACCTGATGATTGTGAACGACATGAGTCCGCTGTTCTCATGTCTCTTCACCGTGAACACAAACAGCTTCTAGGAGTTGGTGCGATTGGAGACACAAATTCTACCGCAGCTTACGGAATCACAGTCGTGGAGCATCATCATGGCATGTCTCATGATGCTCGCGGACATTGCCGTTGGTTTCGTCGGCGCTGCCGTGAGACACGACATTAGCTCCACAAAGATGCGCGAGGGAATCGGGCACAAGGTGATGGTGCTCGTGCTGATTGCCGTGGCGTACCTGCTCGGCGTCGGTCTCGGGCACGTGAGCGGAATCCAGGCAGAGATTCCGTCAACGGAGGTCGTGTGCTGGTACGTCGTTATGATGGAGCTTGCGTCAATCCTTGAGAACGTCTCGCTGGCTTGGCCCGAGTTCGCAGACACAAGGCTGTTCAGGTACTTCTCCACGTTCGCTGGGAGTGATGACGATGAAGATATGCTGCAATGACGCACGCTACAATGGAGGAACAAGGCTTACGCCCTACTCCGAGTTCGTGTCCACGACACCGGCACTGCCGGCTTTCTACTGGGACGTGTACAGCTCAGAACAGAGAATCAAGGAGATATGCAAGGAGCTGTGCAAGCTTGTGGACTACGCCAACGAGCTTGGCGTGCACGTAAACATCGACCATGACAAGATAGATGAGCTGTACGCCGAGTTCGAGCAGTTCAAGGAATCTGGATTCTTCGACTATTATGCCGCACAAATTGAGCAATGGATACGCGACAACTTCAACGAGATTATGAAGCAGGTTCTCAATCAGGGAATTTTCTTCGGTCTTACTGAGGACGGTTATTTCTGTGCGAATGTCGCATATCAGCTGACGTTTGTTCTTGACACTATTGCGAACTATAGTGACGAGAATTATGGACGTCTAACAATTACATATTAAGGAGAACAACAATGACAAACCATTTCACGCCTGAACAGATTTCACAGATTCTTGAGGAGTTCTTTAAGGTCGTAGGTACGCGACAGTACATCGGCGCTCGATATGTTCCCATCTTTGGTCGCAAGGGCGAAGAATCAATCGAGTGGGACAATTCCGCACCGTATGAACCGCTTACCATTGTTCTCTATCAGGGCAACAGCTACACTTCGCGTCAGTACGTGCCTGTTGGTGTGGAGATTACCAATCAGGAGTTCTGGGCAATTACTGGTAACTACAATGCGCAGGTCGAGCAGTACCGAAGAGACGTGCAGGCATTTGACGGGCGCATTACGGCTAACGCGAATGCTATCGAGACCGAAACGGCAAACCGCACTGCTGCTGTGACTGCGGAGAAGACTCGTGCCGAGGATGCAGAGCGCGCATTGCAGACAAATATCGATGCGGAAAAGAACCGTGCCGAGGGTGCGGAGCAGGTTAACGCCACTGCAATCGACGCCGAGAAGACTCGCGCCGAGGGTGCGGAGCAGGTTAACGCAACTGCAATCGCCGCCGAGAAGACTCGTGCCGAGGGTGCGGAGCAGGAGTTGCAGACGAACATCGACACGCTGAAAACATCGCGCAAACTTGCCCTGTTCTTCGGTGACAGCTGGACGGCCACCGCAAACCACCAGCCCGTGCCCGACGAAAACAACAGTTGGGTAAAGCACGTTGCCGATTCGCTTGGGTGCGATAACAAGATTTTTGCAACTGCCGGTGCGCTGCTAAGCGGTAACGAGAGTGGGCGCGACTTCAATTCACAAATCGATTCAGCGTTTGCTGCTGTCCCAAATACCTACGACGTGGAATGGATTATTGTCCTCGGAGGGGTGAACGACTTCAATTCGGTAAACACAGTAACACCGCAGAGTTTCCAAGATGCAGTGTATACCAGGCTTTTACGGTTGAAGAATCATTTCACCAAAGCCAAGATCGTGTTCGTGCCAATGAACATGTTCTTCTACCGTGTGGGGTCCACGAACAACCCAGGCACCCCGAACGTCACCATCCCCGCTGACAGGTATGTCACGTTCGTATACATGTGCGAAAACCTTATTCGCAGGGTAGGATGCAACATCATCTATCTCCGTGACTTCGCGTCATACTTTAGATTCAACGGCCAGGAGGTGTACCGGCCGAACGACGATTCGAGTTTTACAGCAAGCGGGGGCACCATCCATCCGAACGTCTTGGGTAACCGGTTAATCGCGGACTTCATTATCAACGGCATCTACGGTAACGAGTTCAAATACCCCGTTTTGATGTCATCGGTAAACAGCGCGGTAACCATCAACGAAAACCACAGCCAATTCAACGGGCACGCTATCAACTGGAATTTCAAGTTCACGTCAAGCAATGCAGATATGCCGGCTAATACGTTCGTGCCGTTGCTCAAGATTATGAGCGGGCAGTACCCGCGCGTAGTCTCTGATACGATTGGTGATTCGAACGGATACCATTACCTAGGATTTGCCCACTGCATCAACGACCCAAGCCTGAACGTGACTTTGTATGTTAGGGATATAACCAAAACGGATGATGGTACGCAGGTGTATTTGTTCACTCCGGCAACGTTCACGGGCAATAAGGCATTTTGTGTTAATGCGGTTACCGAAATAATGGGCGCATAATCTGACAAAATTGGAGAATAGCAATGCTCTACGGTATCGACATAAGCAACCACCAGAAGGGACTACAGCTCTCAACCAGCAATGCCGACCTCTACGTCATGAAGGCAACGGAGGGTACAGGATTAGTCGACAAATACTGCGACCCATGGGTGCAGTGGTGCATCGCCAACGGCGTCCCATGGGGCTTCTACCACTTCATGCGGCCTAACGGCGGCGTGGCGGAGGCCGAGTTCTTCTACCGGAACACGCGCAACTACTTCACGCACGGCGTGCCCATCCTCGACTTCGAGGATGATAGGCTTACAGACGCCGACGCCGAATCGTTCGTCTGGCGCATCCACGATCTGAGCGGCGTATGGCCGCTGGTCTACACCTACAGCGACTTCATAAACGGGCAGGGGCACCTGAAGAACAGCTGGGTAAAGGACAAGTGCGGCCTGTGGCTTGCGGGCTACCCGTCGCGCCGGACCGGCTGGCCCAGCGACGCGACGTGTCCCTATCCCCATGCTGGCTGGACGCTCGCCATGTGGCAGTTCACGAACTGTCTCTCGTATGGCGGCTACAGCGTCGACGGAGACGTGTTCTATGGTGACGCGGATGCTTGGCACAAGTACGCGCTCGGCGACAATGTCGAATCTTCTGAGGAGGTAAAGGTGGTTGACATTCCCGAGGAGGAGAACGCCGTCTATCGCCTGTGCAATCCCAACGACGGACAGCACATGCTCACGGCAAGCCACGCGGAAGCGGTCAACCTGCAAGGGCTAGGCTGGGAGTACGAGGGTATCGCGTTCTACGCGGCCAGGGTCTGATTCTCGGGACCAGAAATCGAATAGCGAATTTTTGAGAATGTTCCGTCCACGTGGAATCTCCGCGAGGGCGGAACTCTCATTTTGCTGCTGGATTCCAGGAAAAATCGCGCACCGATTTCGGAAACCGAGCCGCGCCAGCGCGCGCGTTTAGGACGGAATATGACAGCGTTATGTAACGGTGGTTTGTGATTTATTCTGTTACAGATTTACAAACCCCAATACGTTGTGTTACGCGCGTGCATTGAACCACGTATGACGTTGCAAGGAATATTACATCGTTATTTTCAATGGCCAAAACAAGGCGATCTATTTGTGTTAGAAATGTGAATTTCACCGCGCGTTAGCCGTAATGCCACGTGGCATAACGGTTTTTGGTGGTACCTTATCTCATAGCAGGTAAGGCAACGGCGATTGCGAGGTTTGGCTATGGCACATTTCAACTATCGTAGGGTTAGGGCCGAAGTACATGACTATTGCAGCATGGCAGACTTCAACACGTTCGACGAACCGGGTATCGTGGCGGCGTTGCGAGATATGGCATATGCCAACGACTGCACAATCGACTCTATAGACAACGTGGACCCCGGCGCTTTTGAGTTTATCGTAATGATGAATGATACCGGATACTATACGGACATTGCCTAGCAGATTGTGAGGGGCTGAAATGACTACCAATTACATGGACGCAAGTGAAGCGGCCTACGAAACTCTAGAGTTTCTTGTAGACTGAGGAAGAGGAAGAGTGGTAGCCGT
>OCTW011594190.1_pt1 | contig 16115 bp, 12 predicted proteins | sample 1539671 | NCBI WGS metagenome assembly OCTW01 (sample SAMN02144230, study PRJEB22623) | gut metagenome | biome: sheep rumen | host: Ovis aries | place: New Zealand
TTCCCGGGCCAAAAGTTTTCACGAAATGAAATTTCTTTTTTCAGGAACACGGTTCCATGGCCTCCTGAAAAGGGCCCCGGAGCATAGTAGTTATACCGAAAAAAATATTATACCGAAAACGAATCGAAAACCCTTGTAGAATAAGGAAAGTCGGTTCAATAATCCGGTATAATATTTTTTTGATTCAGAAGAACGCGAGGATGAAAGAGTAAATTGCCGCGCAAAAATTCGGTATAAAATTCCATAGCAGAAGATTTTCCGTGATAATAAGAAGCGCAGAACAATCTGCAACAAATTATCAGGAGGGATCTGCATGGAAAACAGGAAGGTAACCCTGAACGAATTGATTTCCAATATGGTCACTGAAGCAACCCGCTTAGGTTTTTCGGGATCATACATTTGGAGAGAACTCACCATAGGATGCGGGGCGGTGCGAAAGTATTACCAGGCCAATGGTGTCATACACTTCACACCGGATATGACACTCCGGGCGCTGGCAGATGCAGAGAACAAGTACCGGAATGGCGATTTTTCACGGGGACGAGTGATCCAGGTTCGCGGCTCGGTCAGGCGGATGAATGAGTTTTATCTGACTGGAACATTGCAGGCCAATAACAATCGGGTGCATAGCGGATATATTCTGAATGGAGAAAATGAGCGGCTTGTGGATGAGTTCGTCAGTTGCCAGGGTTACGGCGAAAATACAGTTAAAGATGCGATCTGGGTTGCGCGGAAGTATCTGTATTTTTTTGAACAAGCCGGCCACTCTTCCCTGGCAACCGTAACCGTTGAAGATGTGCGGGATTTCATCATGGATACCGCGGCCAAGGTCCGTACTTCTACGCTTCATGATATTTACCTGTATCTTCATGCTTTCCATCTTTTCCTGAAGGAACATGGCATTCAGGCACCTGACTGTGCAGATCTGTTTTCCTACACAATTCACAGAGAAATGCCGATTCAGGGCTGTGTTGACGATGATGAACTTGAAAAAATCCTGAACATCATTGACAGAACAACCGAAAGTGGTTGCAGAAATTATGCGATCATTGTCTTGTCCTCAACAACCGGTCTTCGTGCCTGCGATATCATCCGCTTAAAACTGCGGGATATTGATTGGCGAAACGGAACGATCCACGTACTTCAAAGCAAAACCGACAATACGGTGGATATACCGTTACTGCCAGAAGCAGGCAGAGCTATTCAGGATTATATATTGCATTACAGGCCGAAGGAAACGGGATGCCAGGAAGTCTTTCTTCGCTGCAGCGCACCGAAAACGGCGATTATGGATGCTGTGACGATTGGAACGATGTTCAAGGATTACCAGCGCAGGGCAGGTGTTGAGCGGAAGGCTTTCGATGGAAAAGGATTCCACGGTCTTCGCAGACGGCTTGCCAAGAAATTGCTGACCAGTGGGACTGCAGTGCCGGTTATTGCGCAGATCCTTGGCCATGATGATGTAGGTTCCGCTCGGCAGTACATGGTTTTGGACAACAAAAATCTGAAAGAATGCGCACAGTCCTTTGCTCTGATCCCGATTGAAAGGAGCCTGCTGAAAGATGAACATTGAATTCAAGAGTCATTTTGGAGCCGACTTGAAAAATATGCTTCATCTCATGAAGGCTCATGGCTGGTCTGAAAATACATACATGGTGTCTGATGTGGATGCTGCCGCCGACGAATTTGTGAAGGCCCTGGAAAAGGCCGGCATCAACGATGCCGTCAAAGCCAATCAGGAACAGCTGGACGCCTTCCTGGCCAACAAATAATCCACGGAACGATGATGGCAAGGCTGCCCATATGCGGCAGCCTTGCTACATATAAGGAGGTTTGTCACTGTGACAAGCACAGCAAAAGCCGGGAAGAAGAAAAGCCTGTGGGCAACCCTGAAAGCATGGTGGCCTTTCTATCTGATGGGGCTCCCGGGACTTGCCTATATTCTCATCAATAACTATATTCCTCTGGCTGGACTGCAGATCGCTTTTAAGGATTTCAGCTATAAAAAAGGCATGTGGGGCAGCAAGTGGATCGGATTTAAGAATTTTGAGTTTCTCTTCCGCACCAACGATGCTTGGATCATGATCCGCAATACACTTTTGTATAACGTGATCTGGATCATCCTGGGGGTGGTTCTGGGTGTAACCGTCGCCATCCTGTTCAACGAAATCCTGGGCGAAAAGAAAAAGAAATTCTACATGACGGTGATCCTGCTGCCGTACCTGATGAGCATGGTTATCATTGCGTATCTGGTGTACGCGTATCTGTCTCCTTCGGCTGGCCTTTTCACAAAGGCGATCGAGCACGTGACTGGCACCGCGCCGGCCTTTTACCAGGAAACCAAGTGGTGGCCGTTTATCCTGACCTTTGTCAATCAGTGGCGCGGCATTGGCTTTGGCATGATCATGTATTTGAGCTCCATCCTGGGCATTGATCCCAGCCTGTATGAAGCCGCCAAGCTGGATGGCGCAACCCGCTGGCAGCAGCATATCAAGGTGACCATTCCCCTGATGAAGCCCACCATCGTCATGCTGTTCATCCTCAGCCTGGGCCAGATTTTCCGTTCGGATTTTGGTCTGTTTTATCAGGTGCCTATGAACCAGGGCGCACTGTTCCCCGTCACCCAGACGATCGATACCTATGTATACCGCGCACTGCTTAAGTTCAACAAAGTGGGCATGTCCTCCGCGGCCAGCCTTCTGCAGTCCGTAGTTGGGTTCGTGTTCATTGTAGGCGCCAATAAAATCGTATCCAAGCTGGATGAAAACAGCAGTCTGTTTTAAGGAGGGAATGCAGAATGAAACTGAGAGAAAACCGGGGCTGGGTCATCAGCGCAAATGTGGTCATGTGCATTCTTTCCTTCCTGGCGCTGGCGCCCTTTGTGCTGCTGATCATTTCATCGTTTACGGATGAGACGGCAGCCCTGACCAATGGCTACAGCTATCTTCCAAAGGCTTGGTCGCTGCACGCCTATGAATACATTCTGAACCAGAAGGCTATGCTGGGCAGAGCTTACATGATGACGATCGTGGTGACAGCCGTTGGCACCAGCGTAGGTGTGGTCATGACCGCCATGCTGGGCTACATGCTGTCCCAGAAAGGCTTGCCTGGGCGCAAATTCTTCAATTATTTCATCGTGTTCACCATGCTGTTTAACGGTGGATTGGTGCCCACGTATATCATGTACGTGCGCATGCTTCATATCAAAAATACCATCTTCGGCCTCATCGTGCCCAATATGCTGATGAGCTCCTTCATGGTGATGCTGGTGCGCAACTACTTTGAAAACAGCGTGCCCCGGGATCTGTACGAAGCTTGCCGGATCGACGGCGCGACCGAATTCCAGACTTTCTTCAAGGTGGCGCTGCCCCTGTCCACGCCGATTCTGGCCACTGTGGGTCTGATGATGGGCATCGCTTACTGGAACGACTGGCAGAATGGCCTGTACTATCTGAGCGATTCCTCCAAACACCTCTACACCATTCAGAATATTCTGAACAACATCAACGACAACATCGCATTCCTGGCTTCCAACGCCACCTCCGGCGTCAGCCTGGCGGAACTGCCTACCACCACAGTGCGTATGGCCATTGCCGTGGTCGGCATCCTGCCCATCCTCATTCTGTATCCCTTCTTCCAAAAGTACTTTGCCAAGGGTATCACCATGGGCGCGGTCAAGGGCTGATCCGGACGCATTTATCCGCATATTCGCTCCCGGGAGACGGCCTTGCGCAGGAAAAAACGCGCCGTCTCCCTTTTTCATCCATGATGGAGGGATCATAGAATGACACAGGTAAAAACAAAGCTGGGCATCCTGGAGGGCATGGAAAAGAATGGCTGCCGCGTCTTCTTTGGCGTTCCTTACGCCAAGCCGCCCGTTGGCCCTCTGCGCTGGCACGCGCCGGTGGCGCTGGAGCCCTGGGAAGGCATTCGTTCCGCATGCCATTTTCCCAACCGCAGCATGCAGGATGAACACGAAGATCCTTTCTACGGAAAGGAATTTTATGATGAGCCGCAATACCAGACCGATATTTCCGAGGACAGCCTGTATCTGAACATTTGGGCCCCGAAGCAGGGGCAAATGCTGCCGGTGGCTTTCTGGATCCACGGCGGCGCGTTCATGGGCGGCTTTGGCCATGAAAAGGAATTTGACGGCGAAGCCTATTGCCAACGCGGCGTGATCTTGGTCACGGTCAATTACCGCCTGGGACCCTTCGGTTTCCTGGCGCATCCCTGGCTGTCCGAAGAGAGCGAGCGGGAAGGCAGCGGGCACATTTCCGGCAATTACGGCATCCTGGATCAAATTGCCGCCCTGCAATGGGTACGGGACAATATTGAAGCCTTTGGCGGCGATCCAAACAGGATCACTGTATTTGGTCAGTCCGCCGGCTGCATGAGCGTGCAGACGCTGATTTCTTCCCCCCTTACCTGGGGCATGATCTCCGGGGCAATTCTGCAAAGCGGATTGGGCCTGAATTACGATCACACCCTGGCGCAAGCAGAAGCACAGGGCTGGGAATTCTCCGAAAATGCCAAGGTGCGCAGCTTGGATGAAATGAGAAGCCTTTCGCCCCGGCAGATCTTTGACGCGGCCGGTCCCATCATTATGAAGGGCTTTCCCAAAATGGAGCTGCCCTATACGCCGATCATCGATGATTATGTGCTGAAAATGGGCTATGATGATACCGTTCGGGAAGACTGTGTTCACACCGTTCCTTATATCGTGGGCTCTACGCTGAATGATATTGCGACTGATCCCCAGGCGGTGGCTGCCGGTGAAAAAGGAAAGGTTTACGACGGCTGCACTGCCTTCTGCGAGACCCTCAGGAAAAATGGCAGGGAAGCGCCTTATCGGTATTATTTCACCCGACAGCTGCCCGGCGACAGCGCGGGGGCTTTCCATTCCTCTGAACTGTGGTATATGTTCGGCACATTGGGTCGCTCCTGGCGGCCTTTTACGGAGGGTGATTACCGCTTATCTGCACAAATGCTGGATTACTGGACGAACTTTATGAAAACCGGTGACCCCAACGATCCGGGATTGAAAAAATGGAACGCCTGCCAAACAGACGCAGATATTCATGTGTTTGACATTGAATAATCAACGCCTGCCGAGAAGGAGAGAATCCTATGAAAAAATACATCTGCAATCCCATGAACCTGCCGTATAAATACAATTTCGTAAAGGCCAATCTGCCCTTCCTTGGGGATGGGAAAATGACGGTTTATCGGGAAGCGGCAGACCCAACCCTGGCTTATTTCAAAGGGAAATATTACCTGTTTCCTTCCATGACGGCGGGATTCTATGAAAGCTATGATCTGTGCGACTGGACATACCATGCCCTGAAAGCGCCGATTCCCATTTTCGATTACGCGCCGGACGTGAGGCCCGTGGGCGATTGGCTGTATTTCTGTGCTTCCAGACGAAACGAAGTCTGCAATTTCTACCGCACAAAGGACCCGGTCAACGAGCCCTTTGAGGAAATCCCCGGCACCTTTCCCTTCTGGGATCCCGACCTTTTTCTGGATGACGACGGGCGGCTGTATCTGTACTGGGGCTGCTCCAACATCACGCCCATCTGGGGCGTGGAATTGGACCCAAAGACCATGAAGCCCCTTACCGAACGCAAGGTCATGTTCCGGATGGATAATAAGCGCAGGGGCTATGAACGGATCGGAGACGACCATATCAGCCCCAAAGCAGGCGTGGATATCGAAGCCGCCGCGGAAGAACTCTATCACAAGCTGATGCAGATGCCCAAGGACATGCGGGAAAAGGAAGGGCTGACCAGCGAGGAAAAGGTGCGCGCCCTGGCCCGGGGCTTTGCCGGGGACGATCCCTATATCGAAGGCGCGTTCATGACTAAGCACAATGGAACATACTACCTGCAATACGCCTTTCCGGCCACTCAGAACAACATTTACGGCGACGCCGTGCTCGTTGCCGATCATCCCTTGGGGCCCTTCACAATTGCCAAAAATAATCCCTTCTCCTATAAACCCGGCGGCTTTGCCAACGGCGCGGGCCATGGCTCCACCATTGCCGACGCCCAGGGGCGTTACTGGCACACGGCGTCCATGACGATTTCTGTCAACAACGATATGGAGCGGCGGCTGGGCCTGTGGAAAGCGGGCTTTGACGCGGACGGCGAGCTCTACTGCGATCAGCGCTACGGCGACTGGCCCATGGCCATGGACGCCAAGCCCTTTGATCAACCGGATTATATGCTTCTTTCCTTTGGCAAGCCGGTGACGGTATCCTCCGGTACCGGCGCGGAAAAGATCACAGATGAAAGCATCCGCACCTGGTGGCGGGCGGAAAGCGATCATGATGAATGGGCGCAGGTCGATCTGGGCCGGGTGATGGATGTGCGCGCCGTGCAGATCAACTTTGCCGACGAAGGCATTGACGCCAAGATCCCGGAAGGAGCGGATCACCTGGAAGCACAGGAAATCCGATATATCGATACGGAAAAGCGCGTTACTCGCTGGCTGCTGGAAGGCTCAAAGGACGGGAAGGACTATGTCATCCTGGCCGATAAGCGCCAGGTTGAAACCAACCTGGGCAACGATTTTCTGGTGGAGCAGGCGGGCTGGCAGGTGCGCTATCTCCGCCTGACGGTAAAGGAAGTGCCCTTCCGCCAGAGGGTTGCCGTTTCCGGTCTGCGGGTGTTTGGCCTGGGCCATGGCGCGCTTCCCCAAGCCGCTTCCCAGGTGCAGGCGATGCGCATCAATGATTTGGATATGGATGTTCGCTGGCTTCCCGATGACGCCATAGGTCATAACATTCTGTGGGGATATGCCCCGGATAAGCTGTATCACAGCTGTATGGTGCTGGGCCGGGATCAGCAGCGCATCGGCGCGCTGATGCAGGGGCAGCCCGTATGGGTGCGGGTGGACAGCTTCAATGAATCCGGCATTGCCGAAGGAAACGTGATACCCGTGGAAACAAAGCGATAAATTCTGTCAATGATTGTCAGAACGGAGGAAATAACATGAAAGCTGCTTACATTCCCGTTGGCGCGGGCGGACACATTCTGGCATCTCTTCCCATGATCGCGGAACTGGTCAAAAAAGGCGTGGAGGTATCCTATTACGCACCGCCCTCCTTCAAGGCCCAGGTGGAATTGACCGGGGCGAAACACGTTCCTTTTCCTGAAGTAACCGAGCGTTATTCCGGCCCCTTCATGGGCCGGGAGGATTTCCTGGCGGTGATCCCGCTGGTATTCCTGGGCCAGGCCAAAGAAGCCATCGATGACATCATGAAAGGCTTAACAGCAGACCGGCCCGACGTGATTATCTCCGACGCCCTGGCCCTGGCGGGCCGCCTGGCGGCCTGGAAGCTGAATCTGCCGCTGGTGATGATGTTTACCAGTTACGCACCGGGCAAAAGCTTTTCCATCTTCCGTACCTTCCCGGAATATCCCGGCAGCCCCGCCCGGGCAGCAGCGGAAGAAATGGCCAAGGCCTTCCATCTTCAATATGGAGGAAGGCTGCTCACGCCCCAGGAAATCTTTGAAGGCACCGGAGATTTCAACCTGTGCACCTTGACAAAAAGCTTCCAGCCCGGCGGCCAGGATTTCGGCGAGGATTTCTTCTTTGCCGGCGCTCAGATTGCGCCGCGGGCCGGGGATGGAAGCTGGAAAGCGCCGGATAATGGCAAGCCTCTTTTGTACACTTCTCTTGGATCCTTGTTCAACAACTGGCCTGAGTTCTATCAGATGCTGTTCCCGGTGGTAAAGGATCTGGATGTGAACGTGCTTTGCTCCATTGGCAAAACCATCCAGAAGGAAGATTTGGGCGAGATTCCCGAAAACGTCACCGTAATGCCTTTCACCCCCCAATTGGAAGTGCTTGCTCATACCGATTATTTCATCACCCACGCCGGCATCGGCAGTGTAATGGAAGCGCTGTATTTTGGTGTGCCCTGCATGTGCATTCCTCAGATGGACGAGCAGGTGCTGACCGCCCATCGGCTCAAGGAGTTGGGAGGAGCCAGCGCCGTGCTGCTCAAGCAGGAGGTGACTGAAAAGACGCTGCGTACCGCCCTGATCGAGCTGATCCAGAACCCGGTTTACAGGCAAAACGCCCAGGCTATGTCCCGGGAAATGCGCAGCGAAGGCGGCTGCGAAAAGGCGGCCCAGGCTGTGATCGACTACGTAAGCCATAGATAAAGCAAAGGAGAAGCGCATGAATATCCTGTTTGTCACCAGTGAGTGCGCTCCATTTTCCAAATCCGGCGGACTGGCGGATGTGGCCTTTTCTCTGCCGCCGCAGCTGAAAAAACTGGGGCATGAGATCGCCGTGATCACACCGCTGTATCCATGCGTTCAGGAGTGTTTCGGGGAGCAGCTGAACAAAAAAACGGAGCTTTCCGTTTGGCTCAACGGCGCTGCGTATCCCTGCGGCCTGTATTGGACAGAGCTGAACGGCGTCATCGTTTGGTTTGTGGAAAACGAAGCGTTCTTCCATCGGCCTCGGCTGTACGGCTATGACGACGATAAAAAGCGTTTCGCCTGGTTCTGCCGAGCGGTGATTGAAGTCCTGTTCCAACTGAATTTCGTGCCTCAGATCCTTCACTGCAACGATTGGGAAACGGCGCTGGCCATCCTGTACCTTAAAAACGACCAGGCCTGGCGCAAAGATTTGAATGGCATCAAAACAGTTTACACCATTCACAACATCGCCTATCAGGGCCAGTTCGGAGCTAATGAGCTGGCGGACACCTTCGGCCTGCCTTGGGGCTGGTACGATGGCGGTCTGGGCTACGTGTACGAAGGCCGGCAGGATGTGAACCTGATGAAGGGGGCCATGCTGATGGCGGACGCCGTGTCCACAGTGTCGCCAACCTACGCCAGGGAACTGCACCGCGCGGAATTCGGCTGCGGCTTGCAGGGTGTGGTGGATTTGGTGGACAATAAGCTCTATGGCATCCTCAACGGCATTGATATGGAGCACTACGATCCCGCTTCCGATCCCCGTTTGCCACGGCATTTTTCCGCCGATGATCTGTCCGGAAAAGAAACGTGCAAGGCCAGCATTCAAGAAAAATTTGGCCTGACACCCGAACCGCGCTGGCCGCTGCTCGCTGTGGTAGCCCGGCTGGTGGAGCAGAAGGGCATTGACCTGATCAGAGAAATCCTGCCCGATCTCATGGACATGGGGGTACAGCTGATCATCTTTGGTCAGGGCGAAGAAACGTATACCCAATACTTTCGTCAATGCGCAGCCCGCTATCCGGGGCAATTGGGCTTTTCATCGGATTACACGGAGCAGATGGCCAGCGAAATCTTCGCCGGAGCGGATTTCTATCTGATGCCCTCCCGGTTTGAGCCCTGCGGCTTGAGCCAGATGATGGCTATGCGCTGCGGCACGGTGCCCATCGTGCATGAAACGGGCGGCCTCAAGGATTCCGTGCGGCCTTACAGCCGCTTTGACGGCATCGGCGACGGCTTTTCCTTTTCGGACTACCAAAGCAAGGACTTGCTGCTGGCCATTCAGGAAGCGCTGAAGGTGTACTTTGCCGATGAAAAGACCTTTACGCTGCTGCGGAAACGCTGTATACAAAAGGATTTTTCCTGGCTGCGCAGTGCCGAGGAATACACCCGGATGTACGCCAGAATCTCGGATGACGCGGCAGGAGACGCGGTTCCCTTTGAGGACGCCTACGCCCAATTGCGGGATGCCTTCATTGCGCTGGACCGGGAAAACCGGGTCCGTAATCAGGATCGTATTGACCCAAAGTATCATCGGGTGATACAATTTCATATCACAGGGAGAACGGATGGTGTTTTGCACGTTTCCTTCTCCAACGGCGAACTGGAGGTGGTTCCTGCTGCCTGCGACAGCGCGGACGCATATATAACCGCCGCCTTTGATCAGCTGCTGAACATGGCGAATGGAACGATCAGCTTTGACCGGCTGTTCTTGACGGGGCAGCTCAAGGTGGAGGGCAATTTGTCCAAAGGCGCAGAAATTCGTCAGTTATTGGAAAAAACAGGAATATAAAAGAAAAAGGTGTATATATGGAATTCTTGATTCGCACAGATACCCCGACCGTTCCCCATAAAAAGCATTGGCAGTTTTGCGTGGGCAGCGGTCACGCGCTGCTGGCGCTGCGCACTGATTACACCCGGCAGCTCAAATTCATCCACGATACCCTGGGCATTCAGCGGGTACGCTTCCATGGTATCTTCAATGACGATATGCGCACCTGCAACAGCCTGAGCGACTTGTTTGACATGGAGGACGCCAAGAACTTCAAGGAATACAATTTCCATGCCTGCGGCGTTGCCTATGATAACGTGCTGGATGCCGGCATGAAGCCCTTTGTGGAGCTTTCCTTTATGCCCAAGCATCTGATGAGCCAGGATGCAAACCGCGAAAAAGAGGGCGGCTTCTATTATAAGCCTCTGATCGTTCCGCCGGAAAATGAACAGGCATGGGCGGATTATATCCAGGCCTTTATTCGTTTCCTGATCCACCGCTATGGCGAAGAGGAAGTGCGCACCTGGTACTTTGAAGTGTGGAACGAGCCCGACCTGCAGGGAGCTTTCTTCAACGGAAGCCGGGATGAATATTTCCGCATGTATGAGGTCACAGCCCGGGCCATTAAGGCGGTGGACGGTCAGATTCCCGTGGGCGGCCCTGCCACCAGCGGCAGCAAGTGGGTGAAATCCTTCCTCAAATTCTGTAAGGAAAATGATGTGCCCGTGGATTTCGTCACCACCCATCAGTATTCCGGCGATCCCCTGGGCGGTGTGGAGGATCAGGGCGATCCGATGGCAGACGGGGAAGGCTCCGCGGGCTTTGATGTCCAGGCTTTCCTCAATTCCATGGGTCCCAAGCTGAAAAACGCTCAAGGGCATTCCATGCTGGAGGGCCTGCGCGCCCTCATGGGCGATCAATCAGAGGAGCGAGACATTCCAAACGATGGCTTCTTCCGCAATTCCGCCATTGTGCGTCAGCAGGCGGGCGATATGCCGCTGTACTATACTGAATGGAATGAAAACGCCGGCTTTGGCTCCTATACCAACGACACCCGCAAGGTGGCCGCGTATGACGTAAAAGCCTCGCTGGACGTGATGGACAGCATGGACGGCTCCTCCATCTGGTGCTTCTCCGACGTGTTTGAGGAGTTCCATCCCTTCCCCGAGGAATTCCACGGCGGCTTTGGCATGCTGAGCCAGAGCGGCATCCCCAAGCCCGTGTACCACGCCATGAAGATGCTGGCCGACGCCGGAGACGAGCGCCTGGTGCTGGATGAAAAGGCCACCTGGGGCGAAATCGGCATTGCCGCTTTCCGACAGGGGAAAAACAACCAGGTGCTTTTGTTCCGGCAGAAGATGAAGAACCTGGATCTGCCCAAGGAAAAGGCCGTGGTAAAAATCGAGCTGCCTGAAGCACCCAGGCAAGTACTGCTGCGTCGGGTGGACGAGGAGCACGGCAATCCCCTGAAGCTGTGGGAGAATATGGGCAGACCCCAGGATCTGAACCGTCAGGAAGTGGAGCAGCTGAAGCGGCAAAGCGCCGTGAACGATGAAAGCTGGCCCTTTGCCTATGAGAACGGCGTGCTTACGTTGGAAGCGGAACTGGGCGTCAACGACGTATACTTCTTCGAGATCAGATAATACCGTTTCTGCTTAAAACAATCCCCGGCACTTCAGGCAGGAAATCTGCTGTGTGCCGGGGATGATTTTTGTGAAACGTGTTGTCAAGCGCCAGCAACTGAACTGCCGCTTGCGGGCCTTCATGAGCGGTGACGTAGCAGGAGGGGGTTAGCCAACCCCCTCCTGTCCGATTTGGACAAGTATGTTTATTTGAAAATGATCGTCAAGAAGTCATACAGGTAAAGCTGCCACGCGTCCCAGGCATGGGTTCCGTCAGAAACCAGGAAATCGTAGTTTTCACCCACTTCGAGAATGTCGCTCTGTTCAGAAAACTCAACAAGGAGCTTATGGGCGGCAACGTGGGGCGGAAGCGCCATATCAAAGACGCCGTTGAAGTTCATCATCATATGAATGGGATATCCTGCTGCGGCTGCTTTTTCAAGAGCGGGAATGATGGATTCCTTTATATAGGTCTCCGCTTCAGGACCGGCTGCAGGGCCGCCGGACATGTTTGCGAACCAGCTCACATTCTCCAGATTGTCCGCAATGCCCCCGTGCCACGTGGCAATAGAGCCCATGGAGAGGCCTGCCAGCGCCCGATGGTCCCTATCCGCGATCGTGGGGTAGGTTTCATCCACCTTGGTGATCAGGTCCCGAAGGACAGGGCCAAACCCAAAGAAACCAGCTCCATTGGTATCGCCGTTGGGGGTCACGATGATGCAGGGCGCTGCGTCGCCGTTTGCGAAGATGTTATCCAGGACATTGACTGCGGTCCCCAGTGCGCCGGTGATGTCATCCCCGTCCTTGAAACCCGCAACGTCATCATAGGTGCAGGTGAACCAGGACGCGGCATTTCCTCCGCCGCCATGGAGCAGGTACAGGACGCTGTACTGCTGGGAAGCGTCATACTGGGCAGGGAGGTAGACATAGGCGAAAGCATCGGCTCCGCCCGTGGTGTAGGGAAGCAGTTCAACCGAACCTTTTTTATCTTCTTCCACGGGGTTGCTCTTGTATGCTTCAATTTTTTCATCGTGGATCAGGCAAGGGAGGCCGTTCAGGCTTTCGTTTTTCCGGACGAAATCGCTGTCCCAGACGCCGGCGCGGACAAACAGGGGATCGTTGTCATGGGCTGCGGGATCGATGTACTCCAGAGGACATTCCGATGTGGGCAGCCAGATGTTCTGTGCCAGGGCATCCTCGATCATCGGGGCGGCAATGGGCTCAAGCCCGGGAATCCTGGAATAATTGACCTGTACGCCGTTATCGTCTTTCATACCGGTCATTTTGTGATCGTCACCCAGGGTAAACAGAACTTCAAACCGGGTCAGTTCCTTGTCCGCGCAGACCGTTACAGGGATTGTCGTCCCCATTTCATTGCGCATTACGACCGTCCACAGGTCGTACTCGGGGTTTGCACCCCATACAGGTTCTCCGGGAAGCACCGCTTCAGCGAGCGCGCCTGCGGAAACGAGACCGGCAGCCAGCAGAACAGCCAGCAGCAGTGTGAACCAACGTGTCATTCCTTTACGCATGGAAAGCTCCTTTCTGTCTTGCAACATCGTTTTCCGGCAGCTATGAAAACTGTTTCCATTCCTTCATCGTTGCCTGGGAGAATCGTTGTTTTATTAAAGTGGGGGGAGGACCGTGAACCGGATCCTCTCCCCGCCTTTCCGGATCGGAATCTTATTTCTGTACAGGAAGCCAGGCGGCGGGGTCAACCAGATCCCACATTTTAGGCGCGTCGCCACTGAAATAGCCCACGCTGTCAAAGGTCACGTCCGCCAGATGGCCGCCGATCAGCAGACCTTCCACCATGATGTTTTCGCCCCAGCCGAAGAAGGTGAAGAGCACCTTGCTGTGATCGGCGGTGGTGTAGACGTTCACGGGGGTAGCATCGCTGATGGGGAACCAATCCACCACGATATCCTGGGTCAGGGTGTATTCAGCGGGAATTTCGCCTTCGTATTTCACTTCGGCCAGGCCCATGACCTTCTGCATGTACATATCGCAGGAAGCCATCCACAGCATGGAGGTGGTACCCGCGTTACCGGCGCCGAAACCGTGGCCGTTCTTGGCGTACACCTGCAGTTCGGGATCAAGGCCCAGTTCATAGGCCTGCTTGAACATCTCGTAGGAGCTCTCGAAGCCATAGCGGCCAAAGCCGTTGTCATCGGCGCCTACGGCAATGAACAGATGGGGAAGATGGGGATTTTCGGTTTCCAGTTTGCCGGCGGAGTAGATGATATGCGCCACATCCACGTCGCTGTTCACGGCGTCGATCTCATCGCAAACATAGCTGGGGTCAAACTGGTCGGGCGTAATATCGCCATAGAACTTTTGCAGCATGGTGCGGATGTTGCCGCCGCCGCCGGAATAACCGGACACGGCCAGCAGGGTGCCTTCCAGGTCAATGCCCCATTCCTGGGCATGGTATTTCACAAAGCGTACAGTGCGCTGCAGGTCCATCACGATGTCATCGTTGTTGTAAGGAAGAACACGGCGCTGCAGCAGGATGCAGTTATAGCCCAGTTCGTTGAAGCCAGGAGCCACGCGGTAGCCTTCATTGGGGTTGCTGCGGCTGGTGTTGCCGCCACCGCTGAGCACGATGATGGTGCCCTTGGCTTCACCGGGGTTTTCCAGCAGATAGGGAATGATGTAGGGAACGAAATCGGCGTTGTCGTAAATGGCTTCGCCCTCATAGTTCACCAGAGGGAACTGCAGGTCTTCAGCAGGGGTGGTAACAGGCATTTTGTCGCCCCAGATGTAGATCACTTCACCGTTAATACCATCGGAGAAGGGCTTGAGCTGATGGTTCTTCAGATCAGCGATGGCTGCCTTTGCGGCCAGGATCTGCTCCTTGTTGGCGTCGGTCAGGGCATCGGGATGAATGTTCATCATCAGGCTGCCGGTATTCTGGGCGGCGTCCCAGGCGTCCTTCTCATACAGGGTGGGGAAGTTGCGCACCATTTTGTAGTTATATACCTGGGCTTCCCACTCAGTCTGCCAATAAGCGGGATCGTTCTGATCCAGCTCTACGGTCTTATAGGGGGCTTCATTGAAGGCGGCGGTTTCGGCGGAAGCGATACCGCACATTCCCAGCAGCATGATCAACGCCATGCACAGCGACAGAATCTTTTTCATGGTAATCCTCCTTCATCATAATTGCGTGTTGGCCGCGCAGAAGGGTATGGCCATCTCCCTTTCCCACGGTCCTGTTTCCTTGGATGATAAAAGCATAGCAGTTTGAACGGGAAAATGATAGAAACATCCTGATGTAAAATCACACGAAAATGACTTTGTGCGCAAAAAAACCGGCCCGGAAGATGGGCCGGTGACGGGCAGCGTCACGCTTTGTTCTTTGCGTTCTTTCTGTATGAAACGGGCGTTTCTTTGGTGAAACGCTTAAAAATACGAATGAAGTAGGAATAGTTGTCAAAGCCGCACAGAATGGCCACATCCGAAACGGATATGTTGGTTTCCTCCAGATACCGCACCGCCAGCGCGATGCGTTTGGCCGTAATATACTGCAGGATCGGACAGCCCATTTCCTTTTTGAATACACGCATCACGTACTGGGGATTCAGGTGCAGCACGTCGGCAATATCGGCAATCGCGATGGGCTCGGTCAAATGCTCGGAAATATAGGCAATCGTCTGGCTGACGTAGGGATTATCCGCGGAGGGAAGATCGCCTTCGCTGGGCTTCAATGGTTCGGCGGCCGGAAGCGCCTGGTGATGCTGGCGGGACGACAGGCGACCGACCACCTCGGACAGCGTTTCCCGCAGCTGATCGTAATCCACCGGCTTCAGAATATAATCGCAGCTGCCCAGCTGCATGGCCGAGCGCAGATAGGAGTATTCGTCATGGCAGGTAACAAAGATACATTCGGTTTTGGGATAGTAGGATTTGACCCACTCAAACAGATCCAGCCCGCTGCCCTGAGGCATTTCAATATCGCACAGCAGCAGATCCACCGGCACGGCAAGAAACACAGACTGCGCCTGCGCCATGGAATGGGCAGACAGCGGCTTGTCGAAGCCATAACCCGCCCAGTCGACACGGTTGATCAGCGCATTTACCGCGTACACCTCGTCATCCACGATCAGTACCTTCACGGCCTGTTCCCTCCGTTTCTTTTCTGCCTCTATTATGAAGGAAATGACTGTGAAAATTCAACCCCCAAGGGCTGCACTTTCCTGACAACTTATCACACAAAAATGACCTGTATCTTGACAAGCGCGCTCCAATGCTCCATTATGGAAGAGGAAGGAGCGATCGCCCATGAAATATGAACCCCGCACGCATTCCCTGACACTGCGGTTGTTTTCCACCGTGGTATTGGGAATGCTGGCTTTAAATATTCTGACCCTGCTCAGCACCCATCGTCTGGCCACAGCCGTACAAGAGAACACATTAAAGGAATACCGGCAAATCCAAACAATGTATGCAGATGAACTGATACGGCAGCTGACGCAGGCCCAGGAGCGGATCGGCTCAATCAGCGGG
>OCTW011613008.1_pt1 | contig 16115 bp, 26 predicted proteins | sample 1539671 | NCBI WGS metagenome assembly OCTW01 (sample SAMN02144230, study PRJEB22623) | gut metagenome | biome: sheep rumen | host: Ovis aries | place: New Zealand
GATACACTGCAGGGACTGCGCCAACCATGAGCCGGATGACTACTGTCACATAAGAGACGGCTTATGGTATGACAATGACTCTTGCCCTTCGGCAGAAAGGAAAACAGAATGAGCCAGTTTATTACAGTACATGAAAAAATTAACGGCACAGCTGTGGCGATTAATACAGACCATATTTTCACGATCTGCACAGGAGTCACAGGCACGACGATCTCACTGCGGTCTAGAAATTTCATATGGTGCCGTGAAACATTGGACGAGATACTGCAGATGTTCGAAGCTGTTGCAGTTATAAGGTGCAAGGATTGCATCAAAAAACCGATATGTACGATATACCTAGAAACTAATGACGATTATGGCTATTGTTCCATGGCAGAGAGGAGAACAGAATGACAAACCAGGAAGCGATCGACTACCTCATGGATCCGACTGGCAAAGGACTGGAGGCACATGAGGAAGCTGTGGCCATGGCGGTCTCGGCATTAAGAAATCAGCCAAGACCCGGACACTGGATCGAGTGCGGTGCTTATGCGAATCTGTTCACGTCAATGTACACATGCTCGGTCTGCGGACGTCACGGAGAAGGCACGCCATACTGTCCGTACTGCGGTGCAGACATGAGAGGAGAACAAAAATGATTGAACCATTGCATTTGTATCCGAAAGAGAAAGAACGGTTGCAAGAAACGGAGCGTCAAGGATATTCTGTACTCACTTGTAACAACTGGCTCTGTCCGTTCAACAATGACGGATATTGTGTATCTCTGATGCATGGCGATGAATGCAGTATTTACGGAGATGATGATTTTAATAAGTATTTAGATAAAGTGTACGATGCAAGGCTGTCGGATAGTCTGAGAGAACTGGCTAGGCTGCTGATGATTATGAAGTGGGGAAGAACGGAACAGGAGAAACAGAATGGGGATTGAAAACTATCCGAAACCGAACACACTAGGCGACGAGCCGATGAAAGACAAACAGGTCGGTGATACAATATATGTCAGAGGGACGATCGAGGCTTTCCGGACAGGAATGCGGAAGAAGGAAGTGCGTGTCAATATAAATGGGATCTCGATGTGGATCGATTACGAATGGCCAAAGGATAAACAGTAAGCGAGGAGATAGATGCTGATTGTGGGATTGATAATAGGGGCGATGATCGTGGCACCGATCGGGGTGATGCTGATGTCTATGATCTGGGTTAATCCCAGGGACGACTGGAAGGACAAACCATGATGATTGCGATAGGCGTGATACTGACACTGTTTGTGTTGGCATGGGATGGCATCGTGATCTTCTTCTTAGACGGTGATATTGAAAACATATTCGAAGAGGAGGACGAGGATGGGGATGATTCCGATTAAGATCGAGAGGCGTGACGGACGGATGCCTGTCATATTGTGCGAGAGCTGCCGATACTTCGATGAAGTCAATCCGGTCTCCGGACTCACACGATGCAGGAAGTGGAAGGTTTACGGACTGGCACGCAAGAGCGGATACTGTCACCTTGCTGAGAGAAAGAGGGCACGGGATGAGTGACATGACTCTCGACCGTCTGAGACAATTCAGAGGCATACAGAAGGAAGTGGTCGAGATACAGAGAGAAATCGACACGCTTTACTTCCCGATCTCATCGCCAAACGGACACCAAGGTCTCGGATCATCAACACCGGGCAATCCCACAGAGCGCGCAGTGTCCCGGATCATGGCGCTGCAGGAGAAAGCCGAAGCACTGACCGCACAGCTCGCTCATGAGCTGGAAGAGATCGAGGCGTGGCTGTTAACAGTGGAAGACCATGAACTCAGGGCGATCATCCGTGCGCATTACTTACTCGGGGACAGCTGGGCAAGATGCACGCAGAGGATTCTTAATTATGAATATTCAGACACTGCGAAGAAAAGAGTCTACAGATATTTCGGGCTGATTAAATAAATCGGACCGTCACGGACCGATAATATAAGCTATAGTAATACAGGTGAAAAAGGACAAGGTTTATGGGCTACCTGTCCTTTTTTCGTGTGTGCGCCGGGCACTGAACAGCACACAGGCACGGGATCATAAATGCATATTCACCTCCTTTCAGAGCCTTCTTCTCGGCTCTCTTTTCTATGAATGCATAGTGTCCGGCATTATCAATACCAGGAGGCAGATATGACAATCAAAAAGCAGAGATACCGCCCGGACATGGACGGATCATTTAAACAGGCATACGACCGTAACAGGAAGACCGTACTGGCACAGGCGGAAGTGTGTGCGATCTGTGGCATGCCGATCAACAAGCGATTGAAGTTTCCGGATCCGATGTCAGCAACCGTGGATCACATCATTCCAATTGCCAGGGGGGGTCATCCAAGCGATCCGCAGAACCTGCAGGCAGCGCATCTGATCTGCAACCAGATTAAAGGCGCAAAAACAACAATTGAACTGAATGGTAATCTGGTACAGGAATCAAAATTGATCAGCAACAGAGTATTGCCAAAATCGATGGACTGGACAAGGTATGGGGCATAACTCCCTCTCCCTCTTCGAGTTTCGAACCTCTGCAGTGACTCGTAAAATATTTCGCATCCAAGCACCGAACCGTGTGCTTTTTTTAGTTAAAGGAGGATCTGATTATGCAAGATTATTACGGAATTGCCTATCTCAGGCAGAAACTGGACAGGAAACGTGTCCGGGTGAAGAAACGCTATGAATACTACGAGCAGAAAGCCATAAAACAGCGTGAATCCAAGCTGACACCGTACTGGCTGAAGGGTCTGTATGATGCTTGCGTTGGATGGAGTTCAAAGGCTGTGGATGCGCTGTCTGACCGTCTTGTGTTTGAGGGATTCACCGATGACTCTGACATTTTCGGTGCAAATCAGATCTTCAGCGCAAACAATCCGGATATCATGTTCGATTCGCTGATCCGTGAAAGCATGATCGCATCCTGCGCCTTTGTGCATATTACGCATGGCGAAAATGGTGAGAAGATCCCACGCTTGTCCGTGCTGACTGCAGACAATGCGACAGGTGTGATCGATGAGTTCACCGGATTGTTGAAAGAAGGATATGCGGTACTGGACATGGACAAGAACGGACAGCCGATACTGGAAGCATGGTTTACACCTGAGTTTACCGAGTATTACATAAAAGGCGAACAGCCATACAGGGAAGTCAACCCTGCCAGATATCCTTTGTTGGTGCCGGTTGCATATCGCCCGGATGCAAAGAGACCATTCGGACATTCACGCATCTCAAGGGCATGCATGTACTATCAAGAGTTTGCCAGGAACACTTTGGAAAGGGCAGAGATCTCCGCAGAGTTCTACTCATTCCCTCAAAAGTATGTAACTGGCTTGGATCCGGAGACTGATCCGCTCGATACATGGAAGGCAAGCATCTCTGCCATGCTGAGATTTGACAAAGACCAAGATGGAGATTCGCCAACGCTTGGACAGTTCACTCAGCAGAGCATGGCACCATATACCGACCAGTTGCGCACTGCAGCTGCAATGTTCAGCGGTGAGACTGGCTTGACTTTGGATGATCTGGGATTTGTCACAGACAACCCATCTTCTGCAGAGGCAATCAAGGCAGCGCACGAGAATCTGCGCATGACCGCTCGCAAGGCTCAGAGGACATACGGCACGGCATTCGCCAATGTCGGATACCTCGCAGCTTCTTTGCGTGACACCGAGCCTTATTCACGTGCATTGGTCAGCGACATGAAGGCAAAGTGGTTGCCTGTATTTGAACCGGATGCAGCGATGCTGAGTTCAATCGGCGATGGTGCCATCAAAGTTAATCAAGCTGTCCCTGGTTATTTCTCCAGAGACACACTGGAAACCTTGACAGGCATCGAGGGCGGATTTGAAGAGACAGGCGAACCGGTAGAGGTGGAAGAGAATGTCTGATTTTGGACAGGCTCTTCTGTCTGGCATATCAAAGCGGTTCAATGCGAATCTGAGAGCAGACAAGAAGATCCGCCAACTGGCAAGGAAGGTTCGTGACAGCACGGATTACAACGATGCATCACAGTACGCTGAGAGACTCGGAGAATTGCTTTCTGAGGCGATGAATGAAGGTACGGTGGATTTGTCATTCATGTCCGATGAAGTGGCTAGAGAGCTCTTATATCCGCTTCTGGAAGGCGATTATGACTTAGTCTGTGAGGCTGTTGAAGCGGTGCAGAAAAACATGTATTCACAGATCGGCACAGGTCTGAATGTGGCATTGCCGGAACTGGACACCAACCGGATTGAAGGACTGGTCAGCAAGATTGCAAGTTATGCCACATTCGATGAGGCTCGGTGGCTGATCGATGAGCCGATTGTGAACTATTCCATGTCTGTGGTTGACCAGGGCATGAGGGACAACGCAAAGAAGGCTTCCGGTGTTGGCTTCACCGCAAAGATCGTCCGAGAGCCGGAGCCGTTCGGGCTGAAGTCTCGCAAAATCGGTCGCAAGACATATACATACAGAGTGCCATGCAAGTGGTGTTCCGGTCTTGCCGGCAAATGGGATTACGAGGATGCACCGGATGACGTATACAAAAGGCATGCCTTCTGCAGATGCACCGTCACATACCAGATCGATGGTTCAAGACAAGATGTCTACAGTAAACGTATGTGGTCGGAAAGCGATGCAAGCGCAAAGGCTCAGCAAGTCAGAGAAGCAGAACAGAGGGTTGCTGAAGATTATGCAAGACTGAATGTCCGCAAGATCGTCAGCTCGCTGACGGTTAACGAGCGTGGCGCACGAAAGATCTTGTCCGATTACGGAGATGAGATCGCAAGAGACGGACTGGCAACGGTGGTCGAACGTCTCAGAAACAATCAGAAATTATTGAATCAGAAATACAGATAAGGGGTAACAGGGATGGAAACCAGGATCGGTAGCCAGTTCCCTTCCCAATACATTATTTTGCCGTTTAAGAAATCCCTTGGGACTGATGCCGTAAAGTCCTACGAGGAAAGCGGAAGGAAAGCACAAGACTGGCAGAAGCTGTTGATCGAGAACATCATGGCAGTCAATGATGACGGTCTGTGGGTGCATTCCAAATTTGGCTATGAAGTTCCCAGACAGAACGGAAAGGGTGAAGTCATAGCCATGCGTGAGTTACAGGGTTTGCGCAACGGTGAGCGTATTTGTCACACCGCTCACAAGACATCGACATCACATAGCGCATTTGTCCGTCTGATGGGCATTCTGGCAGATGCCGGATACCATGAAGTTTTAAGACGCAAGAAGGGCGAACAGATGCCCGAAAAGTCATTCAAAGCAACAAAACAATACGGCCTTGAACAGATCTTCATGAGCGATGGCGGATACATTGCATTCCGAACCAGAACCGAATCGGGCGGTATCGGTGAATCGTTTGACCTGCTGGTCATAGACGAAGCGCAAGAGTACACGCAGACTCAGCAGGGTGCTTTGATGTACACCATCGCAGCATCCCCGAATCCGCAGACGATATTCTGCGGAACACCGCCAACGGTATCATCCAAAGGCGATGTGTTTGTCCCTTTGCGTGACAGGGTGCTTTCAGGGCAATCCCAGGATACAGGATGGGCGGAATGGTCAGTCTACCAGTATCCAAAGGACATCATGGACACGGATCTGTGGTACCAGACAAACCCATCCCTCGGAACTATTCTGAGAGAAAGAACCATCCGTAATGAAGACGTGTCCAACAATCTAGATTTCATTATTCAGAGGCTTGGTTACTGGCACCGGTACGAACTGAAATCCGAGATCACCGAGAAGGACTGGACACGCTTGTGTGTTCCTATGGTCCCGGATCTGAAAGGAAAGATCGCTGTCGGAGTCAAGTTTGGCTCAGATGGTAAGAATGTGGCATTGTCCATTGCCGTCAAGACAGAAGACGGAAAGGTGTTCCTGGAATGCATTGATTGTGCACCTCAGAGCGATGGCTTTGAATGGATGATCAGATGGATCCGTGAATGCAAGGCTGTCGGACTGGTCGCAATTGATGGCAAAGGCAAGTCCGAGCTGTTTGCGGACATGCTGAAAGCGGAATGCCCGAAGGTCAAGGCTGTCATACCGGCATACGGTGAGATGGTTGTGGCTTGTTCCGGATTCCGCCAGGCAATTGACACAGGTGGCATCGTTCATTGCAATCAGCCGAGCGTGACACAGTCTGTATCTAACTGCGAAAAGCGCATGATCGGTACAAACGGAGGCTTCGGCTTCAGATCCCTAAAGGAAGAGATCGAGGTGGCAATCGTTGAATCGCTTGCCATCGCACACTGGGCATCGTCCCAGATCAAGGAAAAGAAACGGCAAAGAATCGGGTATTAAGCGCAGAATCTCAACTGCGCTTTTTACATATTTACGCTTACACAGCGGTTAACAGTGGGAAAAGGAGAAAACATGGCTGAATTTAAAATCATCAACACACAGGAAGAATTTGACGAACGCATCAAAGAGAGGCTCGAAAGAGCAGAGAAGAAGATCCGTGAAGAGTACAAGGGATGGACTTCTCCGGATGATCTGAAGGCACTCAATGAGAAGCACGGCGCAGAGGTCTTAAAGCTGAACCAGAGACACGCAGAAGAGCTGAAGAAGTACGAAGGGTATGACAAGACTTTTGAGGAACAGAAGAGCAAAATCCATGCTCTGGAAGTGTCTGCGCTGAAGACAAAGATCGCAAATGCAAAGCAACTTCCGTTTGATGCGGTTGAGTTCTTGCAAGGGGATGACGAGCAGTCGATTACAGAATCTGCGGACAGACTTTCCAAGCTGTCTACAGGCTACTCCCATGGCTTTACACGTACAACCGAAGAGCCACAGGAGTCATCTATGGATCAAGCCTTGAGAGGCTTGGCACAGTCTTTTAACAAATAGCAAAATAGCAAGGAGAAAGAAAATGGCAAACGTATTAACAAAGGGAACACTGCTTCCAACACAGATCGTTGAAGAAATGTTCAATACTGTAACAGGCAAATCCAGTCTGGCTAAGCTGTCCGGACAAAAACCGATTCCATTCAATGGAACAACAGAATTTGTTTTCAGCCTCGACAAAGAAATCGACATCGTAGCTGAAAACGGCGCAAAATCTAACGGTGGCGCAACAGTCACAGCAAAGACAATCCGTCCTATCAAATTTGAATATGGTGTTCGTGTATCCGATGAATTTATCTACGGAACAGAAGAATACAGAATGAATGCTCTCAGAACATTCGCAGAAGGCGCTGCAAAGAAGGCAGCTAGAGGCTTCGATATCGCTGCTTTCCATGGTGTAAACCCACGTACAGGAACAACATCAGCAGTTATCAATGGTGAAGACTTTGACCACCTGGTAACAGCAAACACTGTTACATACAACGCTTCCACACCGGATGCAAACATTGATGCTGCAATCGAACAGCTTGGCGAAGTAGATGCAACAGGAATCGCAATGTCCCCTGCAATGAGAAGTGCAATTGCTGCAATGACAGTAAACCAAGCACGCAAGTATCCTGAGTTCGCATTTGGCGCACAGCCGAACACACTCGGTGCTATGGATCTCGATGTAAACTCCACAGTATCTTTCGGCAACACAGCATCCGCAGGTGACCACGCAATTGTTGGTGACTTCGAAAATGCTTTCCGTTGGGGTTATGCAAAAGAGATTCCGCTCGAAGTTATTGAATACGGCAATCCGGATAACGATGCAACAGCAGGTGACCTGAAGGGACACAACCAGGTATATCTCAGAGCTGAGTTCTTCATCGGCTGGGCAATCTTGGCTCCGACATACTTCTCCAGAGTTAAGATCGGTGAATAATTGACGGAGGATTATTCCGTGCTGTACAAAAATATAAACACCGGAGTAATCATCGATGTAGATTGCAAGATCGGAGGTGACTGGGTTCCGGTCACCTCCGAGCCTGTCACAAAGAAAAAAGCTCCGGTCAAGAGAAATACAGGGAGGAAGAAAGCTGATGGCAAATGAACCATATGCAACAATCGAAGATGTTAGTATACTCTTTCGCCCCTTGACCCCCGAAGAGGTTGTGAAGACAAATGTTCTGCTTCCCATGATTTCCAATGAGTTGAGAGTCAGGGCAATCAATTTCGGCAGGGATTTAGACCAGATGATCGAGGCTCAACCGCTTCTTGCCTCGGTTGCGAAAGAAGTCACAGTATCAGTAATCAGCCGTATCCTCAGACAGAATCTGAATGGCGATGCAATGACACAGGAAAGCCAGAGCGCACTCGGATACTCATGGAGTGGTACCTATGCGGTACCGGGCGGAGGCATCGGCAATGCGATCCTTCCGTCAGATCTGAAGCGTTTAGGCTTGAAAAAGCAGAAGATGGGATGGTTTGATCCGTATGATCCAAGGTTCAACGGTAATACTCTGGGTTAGAGAACAGACAGGCACAAATCCGTTTGGAGAGCCTGTCTATGATCATGTAGCCAAGGTCATCAGAGATGTGCTGATCGCTCAGCCGACTCCGCAGGAACGCACCGATGAGCTGAATTTTTCGGGCAGAATGATCGAATATACTTTGGGCATTCCAAAAGGCAACACGGACAACTGGCAAGACCAGATCGTGGAGTTCTTCGGGCATAAATACCGCACATTCGGCATTCCGGAAGAAGGCATCGAGGCGAACATTCCGCTCAGATGGCATAAGAAAGTGAAGTGTGAGCGGTATGAGTGACCGCTTCGTGTTGGATCGCAAGGGTGTCAGAGAATTGCTGACATCTCCGGAAATGGCTGAAGTCATCGAGGAGTATACGCAGAATGTTCTGAACAGAGCCGGTGGCGGTTCTGCCGGATATTCCGCAAACGTCATGACTCAGAACAGGGCGGTAGGCAGAGTGTATGCCTATAACGCTACCGGTGCGAAAGACAACAACGAAAACAACACGCTTCTGAAGGCATTAGGGCAATGATTGAGCTGATCGTATTGAACTATCTCAAATCGGTGATGGACGAGCCTGTGGTCATGACAGAGCCGAGCAATCCGAATCCTGAGAATCCGCAGACGTTCGTGAAGATCGAAAAAACAGGATCCGGAATCACAAACCACATAAAAGAGGCTACCATAGCAATCCAGTCATATGCGCCTTCCATGTATGAGGCAGCGGTACTGAACGAAAAAGTAAAAGAAGCGATGGAACAGATAATCACTCTCGATGATGTCACGTCATGCAAATTAAACAGCGATTACGAATACAATCGAGAGTCAACTAAACAGCCTAGATACCAGGCTGTTTTTGATATTAGACACTACTAAGGGAGGATATCAATTTATGGCAAATACAGCACATGTTACAGCCGGCAAGCCAAAGGTCGGCGGTCATGTATTTCGTGCACCTGTCGGAACTGCTCTTCCGACTGATGCTACTACCGCCTTAAACTCCGCTTTTATCGATATGGGATACATCAGTGAGGACGGAGTCACAAACTCAAATTCGCCTGAATCCGATATCATCAAGGCATGGGGCGGAACACCTGTACTGACAGTGCAGACATCCAAGGAAGATACATTCGCACAGACTTTCATCAGCGCAATGAATGTTGAGGTTCAGAAGATGGTCTACGGTGCAACAAACGTCACAGGTACTGACGTAGCAAACGGCATTACAGTCACAGCAAATGCAAAGGAACTCGAAGAATACTCTTATGTCTTTGAGATGATTGCAAAAGGAAATGTTGCTCACAGAGTGGTACTGCCACAGGCTAAACCGTCCGAGATCGGCGATGTTGTATACACAGACTCCGATGCTGTCGGTTATGAGGTCACATTGTCCTGCTCAGCAGATGCCAATGGCAACACACATTACGAATACTGGCAGACTGCCTAATAACAGGATACTTCTATGATTAAAGGTGCTACGAAATCCGGACTTGAGTTTGAGATCGATGAAAATCGTCTGAACGATATGGAAGTGATTGACACTTTAACGGAACTGTCCGAAGCAGATACAGACAAATCAAACCTCGATCTCAGCAAGCTGTCAAAGCTGATCAGCAAGGTATTGACCAAAGACATGAAGAAAAAGCTGTACGATCATGTTCGTACAGAAGATGGAAGATCACCAATCGACAAAGTATCTGAAGAGTTCTTCGAGATTCTCCAGTACAATGGTGAGACAAAAAACTCGTAGCCCTTGCCGGCATCATTAACAAATACAAGACAGAGATGATCTGCGACCTCGCAGAGACATATCATGTTCTGAACTACAGAGAGCTGCCGCCATTAACGGTTGCAGCTCTTGTTGCCGGTTTGGGCGCAAATTCACGAATCAGAAGAAAGCAAGCCGGGGTGTATACTCCGGCAGAATTGTCAGTTTTGGCACTGATCTATGACAAAATGAGCCTGTTGCTATGGGCACAGTCCAAGGATGGTCAGAAGAACCGGAACAAGCCTGAATCGCTTTATCAGATGCTCAATCAGAAGCCGAAAGAAAAGGACATTGTGGCATTTGATACAGGAGAAGAGTTTGACCGAGCCAGACAGGCAATTATTAATAAGCAAGAAAGCAAGGAGGCAGAATGACCACACTAGGTAAGGCATACGTGCAGATTGTTCCTTCTGCTGATGGGATCTCCGGATCGATCACAAATATTATGAAAGGCGAGACCGAAAGTGCCGGAGAAAAGAGCGGTTCGCTTTTTGGATCCAAATTTATCGGTATCGCCACAAAAGCGATAGCAGCTGCAGGAATCGGCAAGATGATCGGCGCAGCGCTAAACGAAGGCGGTCAGCTTCAGCAGTCTCTTGGTGGGGTGGAAACGTTGTTCGATACCGCAACAAGCCAAGCTGCAGACATTGTCAAAGCCAACGCAGCCAAGGCTTTCGAGACTGTTGGTGTATCTGCCAATGAATATATGCAGAACGTCACATCATTCAGTGCAGCTCTGATCTCATCGCTTGGTGGTGATACGGAAAGGGCAGCAAAGGCAGCCGATACCGCCATGATCGACATGAGTGACAATGCAAACAAAATGGGTACTTCACTGGAGTCTATCCAGAACGCATACCAGGGCTTTGCAAAAGGTCAGTACACCATGCTGGACAACTTGAAACTCGGCTATGGCGGTACCAAGACCGAAATGCAGAGGCTGTTAAAAGATGCGCAGAAGATTACAGGTGTTAAGTATGACATGGACAATCTGGCAGATGTTTATGAGGCGATTCACGTAATCCAGGGCGAACTGAACATCACAGGCACTACTGCAAAGGAAGCATCATCCACACTGGAAGGCTCTGCCAATGCGATGAAAGCAGCGTTTAAGAATCTGCTTGGGGGCATGGCTACAGGCGGAGACATTGAACAGTTGCTCAGCAATGTGGCAAATACCACAGCTACATGGCTGTTTGGCAACATGATTCCGATGATTGGACGGATCGTGTCAACCATTCCAAGCCTTGTGGCAGGCATCATGCAGACAGGCGTGCCATTGCTGATCCAGAGCATCGGCGACATGGTCACACAGATCGTTACATGGTTTAACGGCGGAGGACTGACAAGCCTCATGTCAACAGGATCCAGTATTGTCCAGACGATCAGCACAGGTATTTCAACTGCTCTGCCGATCATGTGGAGCACTCTGATCACAATGATTCAAGGCGCAGGCGCATGGCTTGGGGAAAACCTTACACCTATGCTGAGGGCAGGACTTAACTTGATCGCCAAACTTGTCAGCGGTATTTGGAATAACAGGCAAGCCGTATTTGACGGCCTTGTGCAAATTATGAATACTGCAGTCGAATTTATCAAACGTATTGACTGGGCAGGGCTCGGTGTGACATTGATCAATTTCATCACAAGAGGTGTCAGAGCAGTATTTAATGCTCTGCCGACATTGCTGATGGACATCGGGAAGACCGCATGGCGAATTGTATCCACAATCGATTGGGCAGGCCTTGGCCGTACGCTGATTAATGCGATCGTGCGAGGAATCAATGCTTTGTTCCAGTCCATTCCGAATATTATCAAAAGTATCCTGAATGCCGGCAAGCGTGTTGTTACAGAGATTAACTGGGGACAGGTCGGCCGTGATGTCATTAGCGGAATTGTCAGCGGTATCAGAAACGCAGGCAGTATGCTATTTAATTCATTGAAAAGCGTAGCAAGCAGTGCATTGAACGCTGCTAAAAGGTTGTTGAAGATCGGCTCACCATCCAAGGTTTTCGCCGATGAAGTAGGCCAGTGGATTCCTGCAGGTATTGCGGTTGGTATTGAAGATAACCAATCAGTGCTGAATACCGCAATCGATGACATGGCATTCTTGGCAGACAGCGCACACAATGCCTTTGTCGGACAGAGTGCTTCTTCCGGAAAGACGATATCTGCGCCGATCACTGTCAGTGTTAACGTCAATGGCAATGTCGATGACATTGACCGATTGGCGGAAGTCATTGCGGAAAAGATCAATGACCAGATCGTCAGAAGAGATGAGGTGTTTGCATGATCCCCATCGTCATATATGCAAATAAGAATTTAAGGGACTTCGGTGTACTGGTTGATGAATCAGGGATCTTTGTCAGTCCGTCAAAGGATTACGAATTGACAGAAGTTCCAGGGCTGAACGGAAGTCTGATCTTTGACAACGGCCGATTCAAAAATATAACAATTCCTATCAGTTGCATTATCAGAAAAAACTTTAAATTGAACTATACCGCATTGATGAACTATCTGCTGAGCCTTGACGGGTATCAGCGATTGCTGATGTCTGAAGATCCGAATCATTACCGCATGGCATCGTTCCTGGAATCGGTAGAGCCGGAGACATGGGAGCGGAACAAGAGCGGACAGTTCACGCTTGTATTTGAATGCAAGCCACAACGCTATCTGACAAAAGGCAGTGAGTGGCATGTCTTTGCGAGCGGAAGCACCATTCCGAATATCACAAGATTTAACGCAAAGCCTGTTATCCGCTTTTACGGAAACGGCAGTGTAACACTTGGAAATAAGACAGTCACTGTGACAGGCAGAGGCGCAGACCAGTATATTGATATCGATTGCGAGATGATGACATGCTCAAACGGATCATCAAACCTGTCTTCCCATGTTGTGCTGTCTAACGGATATCCGGTGATTGCTCCGGGCGGTTCGGGCATTGAATACACTACAGATTCAACTGTTGAAAATCCATGCCAGATCATGCCAAGGTGGTGGGAAGTATGATTCCGATTTTATATTCTGCGTCAGAAACTTCCTTTGCATCGGAAGGTCTCGGCAGATTTGCCGAAGCAATTTCATGCTCTGTCAAGGAAGTCAGAAACGGCGGTTATGAGCTGACAATGGTGTATCCGGCAAACGGACTGTTGTTTGATCTTATGGACACAGGGATGTTCGTCATGGCAAAGCCAAACGATACGTCAAATCCACAGGCTTTCAGAATCTACAAGATCACAACACCGCTTAATGGCAAGGTGACGGTCTATGCTCAGCATATCAGCTATGATCTGACAGGCATTCCTGTCATACCGTTTACGGCAACAGGCATTAATGCAACATTGTTGGGAATTAAGAACAACAGTGCAATCACAAACGATTTCACTTTCACTACCAACATTGTCAACACAACTACTGAATTTAAATTAAAAGCACCAACATCAGCCAGGGCATGCCTCGGTGGCACGGACGGATCGGTGTTGGATCTTTTTTCCGGATCTGATTCCGGAGAGTTCGAATGGGACATGAAGGCGGTCAAATTTTGGAGCCATCGTGGTTCTGATAATGGTGTCACGATTGCATACGGCAAGAACATGACCGACCTGAACAAGGAAAAAACAGACGAATCTTTATATACCGGTGTAATGGCTTACTGGATTAATTCGGAAAGCGGAGCTGTTGTCAGAGGCGCGATCCAGTACGTCGCTAATCACGAGAACTATCCTGTTGAGAAGATCTTCATTCTGGATGCTTCATCAGACTTTGAATCTCAGCCAACTGTTGCCCAGCTGAATGCCAGGGCACAATCATACAGGGATGCAAACAATGTTGGTGTGCCAAAGGTCAATGTCAAAGTGTCATTTGTTCCTTTGTGGCAATCAGAGGAATATAAGAATTTGGCACCACTGGAGAGGGTATCATTGTGTGATACAGTCACTGTCCGGTACGAAAAGTATGGTGTGAATGCTACATCAAAGGTCATTGAAACAGATTACGATGTGCTGAAAGAAAAATACAACTCAATAACTCTTGGCGATGCCAAGAGCAGACTTGGGGAAACCATACAACAGAAGATTAACGATACCGTAACAAAGAAAACTGAAGAAACAGCTTCTTTTCTTGAACAGGCAATTGACCATGCAACTGAGTTGATCACAGGCGGTGATGGTGGCAACGTGGTCATCTCCAGAGATGCAGACGGCAAGCCATATGAGCTTCTGATTATGGACAATCCGGACAAGACACAGGCAATCAATGTCATCCGTATGAATCAGAACGGCATTGGCTTCAGCACGAACGGATACAACGGTCCGTTCAGCACCGCATGGACGATTGATGGTGGATTTGTTGCAGACTTTATCAAGTCTGGAACGATTGATGCGATCAATATTAATGGTTCTAACATCAGCGGTTCTGTCATTACGTTTACTGAAGGATCGGGGCAAATAACAGCAGAAGCATCTTCTTGGCACACAGGCGCAGCTACAACCGTTGAAGGAGTATTATTCCATGGCACAGGTGGCTTTGGTATTTCATCAAACGTTTTCGATGTGCAAACTGGAGATGGCGGTGTCAGCATCTTGTCAAATTCCACCACATCTACAGAAGCCCGTGTGGGACTTGGTGCTGTTAGGGTGACAAGTGATGCACGGTTAACTGAAGGAATAACGCTTGATACGTTTAGTGGAATAAGTATTAGAAGTCAAATTTATAGCACTGGATCTGCCGATTATTCCTCAAATCGTGCCTTTATAAGTCTGATGGGCAGGGCAGGAGCGGTCAGCATTACTGCAGGCATGTCAATCAGCATGACATCGAGTGGAACGCTTTCGATAAAGGCATCGTCTACGCTTGTTGTAAATTCAACTACATGGGCATATCTTGGCAACTATGTTGCTAATGCCGGAACATACTTCGCAGCAGGCGAAGAAGACAACAGAGTATACATCCGCACAAATGGTGTCGGTCATTATTGCAAGTGGGAAACAGTCAGCGGAAAAACATATCTTGTGTCCGCATAAGGGAGATATATGAGAAATATTGAAGCGTTTGAAATGTTCAACAAATTGAATCAGCAGACGATGGACAACACACAGACCATGCCTGTTAAGGTTTCGTATAAAATCATCAAAAACAAATTCGCCCTGAAAGCATTGTGTGAGCCGTATGTGGAAACACGCAACGCTATTATCAGCAGTTATGCCCAAGGCAAGCAGACTATCGAGCAGACTGACCCAAACTATGCCGATTGCATGATAAAGCTGGCAGAACTTGACAATGCTAATGCAACGGTTAATTTGGAAAAGATCAAATATTCAGACATCGAAAGCCTTGAACTTCCGATAGAACTGATGAATGCGATTTACTTTATGGTGGAAGAATAACAAAGGAGATTTACATGATTACAAGAAATTTCAATCTCTACTTAAATGCCGGCACTAATATTGCGCCGATCATCAATGCAAGCCAATTCGACCAGGGCGAAGAATGGATCTTCACGCTATTGACGGAAGATGGTACTGTGTACACACCTAGCACCGGAGCGATCATTGGACTGAAGACAGACGGAACCACGATACTCAATGCCGGAACGGTAAACGAGGACGGACAGGTCGTCATCACAGAGACCGAGCAGATGACTGCAGTGCCGGGTTCGAACATCTTCGAGATCTTGATCGACGGAAACTCTCACGGGACAGCAAATTTTGTTGTTTTTGTGGAACGCAGACCTGGCGACATCGACAATCCGTCCGAGTCTGATATTTCATTATTCCAGGAAGCCATCGAAGCAGCAGGCAACGTCACACAGTTCCAGGCAGACATCAGCGCACTGCAGAGCGGGCTTTCACAGGAGACACAAACAAGACAGTCTCAAGACACAAGCCTCGCATCACAGATTGCACAGGAAGCAAACGCAAGATCTCAACAGGATGCAGTCCTGCAGGCTGAGATCGATCAGATCATCGCACCGAGCGGAGAGGCTCCGTCT
>OCTW013368501.1_pt1 | contig 16115 bp, 15 predicted proteins | sample 1539671 | NCBI WGS metagenome assembly OCTW01 (sample SAMN02144230, study PRJEB22623) | gut metagenome | biome: sheep rumen | host: Ovis aries | place: New Zealand
CACCATCCACAGCCGCGGCGGCAACCAGGTGGTCTTCTCGTCCATCAACTACGGTACCGATACGTCGGCCGAGGGTCGCTGCATCATCCGGGAAATCCTGAATACGACTTATGAAGGTGTGGGCAACGGATCCACCGCCATCTTCCCCATCCAGATCTGGAAGAAGAAACGCGGCGTCAGCTACCTGCCCGAAGACCGCAACTATGACCTGTACAAATTCGCCTGCAAGGTGAGCGCCCGCCGGTTCTTCCCCAACTTCCTGAACCTGGACGCTTCCTTCAACCAGGACGATGCCTGGGATCCGAACGATCCGAAGCGCTATGTCCACGAAGTGGCCACGATGGGCTGCCGTACGCGCGTATATGGTAATAAGTTCGGTCCCAAGACCTCCATCGGCCGCGGCAACCTGAGCTTCACCACCATCAACATCGTGAAACTGGCCATCGAGGCCATGAAGGAGGAGGAAGACAAAGAGCGCCGCATCCAGACCTTCTTCGAGAAGCTGGACTGGGCCCTGGACATTTCCGCCAAGCAGTTGAACGAGCGTTACAATTTCCAGAAGACCGCCCTCAAGAAGCAGTTCCCGCTGCTCATGAGCGGCCTCTGGCTGGGCAGCGAAAAACTGAAGGAGAACGATCCCATCGAGTCCGTCATGAACCAGGGGACCCTGTCCATTGGCTTCATCGGTCTGGCCGAGTGCCTCATCGCCCTGATCGGAAAACACCACGGGGAGAGCGAGGAAGCTCAGGAACTGGGCCTGCGGATCATTTCGCACATGGCTGAGAAAATCAACGGTTTCGCCGAGACCTTCCAGCACAACTTCACCTTCCTGGGAACGCCGGCAGAGGGTCTTGCGGGCCGCTTTACCAAACGCGACAAGAAGACCTTCGGCATCATTCCGGGCGTTACGGACAAGGATTACTATACCAACTCCAGCCACATCCCGGTGTACTACCACTGCACGCCGGAGCACAAGGCCAAGATTGAAGGCCCGTACCACAAGTACGAGAACGCCGGCCATATCTTCTATGTAGAGATTGACGGGGACGCCACCCACAATCCCGAGGCCATCATGAACATCGTGGACCTGATGGACAAGTACGATATCGGCTACGGCAGCGTGAACCACAACCGCAACCGCTGCATGGACTGCGGCTTCGAGAATGCCGAGGAGAACCTGCACGAGTGCCCGCATTGCCACGGTCACAACATCGATACGCTCCAGCGCATCACCGGTTACCTGGTGGGTACCACCGACCGTTGGAATTCCGGCAAACTGGCCGAACTGAAGGACCGCGTGGTTCACAAGTAGGCATGAAAATCAGGGTTTTGAATATCCTGGAACAGACAATGGCCGACGGACCGGGTTTCCGTACGGCCATTTACTGTGCCGGATGCGCCCATCACTGCCCGGGTTGCCACAATCCCCAGTCGTGGGACTTCGCGGGCGGGCATGAGATGGACGTTGAGGACTTGCTGGCCGTCATCAAGGCCGACGAAATGTCCAACGTGACCTTTTCCGGCGGCGATCCCTTCTATCAGGTGGATGCCTTTACGGAACTGGCCCGCCGCATCAAGCAGGAAACCGACAAGACCATCTGGTGCTGGACGGGATTCACCCTCGAGGAGATTCAGGCCGATGCCCACCTGGCCCAGCTGCTTCCCTGGCTGGATGTCCTGGTGGACGGGCCGTTCATCCAGGAGCAGCGGGACACCTCGCTTCATTTCCGGGGCAGTCCCAACCAGCGCATCCTGTATCTGCACGGGACTCCGCCCGACGATAGCATTCCCGGCACCGTTCCGCTGGTGCCGTTACGATAACTGACCCATGCGTATGATTATTCGGAAATCAGCCCTTCTGGGGGCGGCCCTCCTGTCGCCGGCATTGGCGGCCCTGGCCAAACAGAGACCCAATATCATTTTTTTCCTGGTGGACGACTACGGCTGGGTGGATTCCAGCGTGGCGTACGGCGAGGAAGTCTATCCCGGCAACCTGCATTTCCATACGCCCAACATGGAGCGGCTGGCGCGCAATGGCGTAATCCTGACCAGCGCCTATGCCTGCCCGGTGTCCACGCCTACGCGTACGGCCATGATGTCCGGCATGAACGCCGCCCACATGGGTATCACCAACTGGACATCCGCCCTGCGGGATATCCCCAGCGACGGGGTGAACGGCGGTTTCTTTACCGATCAGCAGTACGATGCCCCGGATGCGGATCCGCTGGGGCGGCCGGACTGGAACATCAACGGGCTTTGCCCGGACGGGCCCGGTGCGGAGGGTATCGCCGGCGTGCAGGTAGCCACCCCGATGGTGCGGCATTTGCGCGATGCAGGCTACTACACCATCCACGTGGGAAAAGCCCACTGGGCGGCCGCCGGAACCCCGGGTGCATCGCCCTACAACATGGGTTTCATGGTGAATGTGGCGGGTTCGGTGAACGGTATGCCGCGCTCATATTATGGAACCGAGAACTTCGGCAACACCTCCGAAAAGTGGAACTATATGGCCGTGCAGAACATGGCGGAGTATTACGGGCAGGACATTTTCCTCACGGAAGCCATCACGCGCGAGGCGCTCAAGACGCTGGAGGAACCGGTGCGCCGCGGCCAGCCGTTCTACCTGTACATGGCCCATTACGCCACCCATACGCCCATCTCGAAGGACCCGCGGTTTTTCGACCGATACAAGAAAGAGATGGGCCTGGATGCCGGCCAGTCCAAGTTTTCCTCCATGGTGGAGGGCGTAGACAAAAGCCTGGGCGACCTGATGGATTACCTGGAAGCCCACCACATCGCGGACAACACCATCATCGTGTTCATGTCCGATAACGGCGGCAATGCCAACATCACCGCGAAAGGCGGCGTCCCGCATCAGCAGAACGCCCCGCTGCGCGAGGGGAAGGGTTCCTGCTACCTGGGCGGAATCCGCGTACCGATGATGGTCTGCTGGCCCGGCAAGACTGCGGCGGGCACCCGTATCAACACCCCCGTCCTTCCGGAAGATTTTTATCCGTCCATCCTGGAAATGGCGGGTGTGACTGCGTTTGAGCATGTCCAGCCCCTGGACGGCCGGAGTTTCGTGCCGCTGGTGACCAAGGGCTCTCAGTACGTGGCCAAGGCCATGAAGAACGGAGATATCGGCTCCCAGAAGGAGGCCAACGCATTCGAAGTGCCCCAAAGCGTTTCGGGCCTGGACCCGCAGCGCGAGGTGGTGATGCATTATCCGCACCAGTGGAAAAGCGAATACAAAGAAGAAATCGATTTCATGAGCACCATCATTGCGGGCGACTGGAAACTGGTTTACATCATGATGAACACCCTGCCCGGCAAACACGTGGCCGCCGGCGGGCCGTTCGAACTCTACAACATCCGCGAAGATATCGGCGAGCAGCGCAACCTGGCCACGGAGCATCCGGAAAAGGTGGCCGAACTGGCCCGCCGCCTGGGAGCCCGCCTGCGGGAGTGGAACGCCCCGATGCCGCTGGTGCGCGCTACCGGAAAACCTGTTCCCTGGCCGGATGAAATTCTTTAATTCCCAATTTGTATGACCCCTTCCCAATCTACAGCCCTGTTGCTGGCGGTCCTCGGGACGGCCGGCAGCCTTTCCGCCCGGCCCAAGCAGCCCAATATCATCTTTTTCCTTGTGGACGACTACGGCTGGCCCGAAAGTTCGGTGGCTTATGGCGAGGAAGTCTATCCTCGTAACCGTCAGTTTTATACCCCCAACATGGAGCGCCTGGCGCAGCAGGGTGCTATTTTCACCCACGCGTATGCCTGTCCGGTATCCACCCCTACGCGCGCAAGCCTGATGTCCGGCATGAACGCCATCCATTCCCACATTACGAACTGGGTTTCCATGGAGGGCAACCAGCCCTCAGATGCCGTGGGCGGCAAGAACGGAGCCGCAGTGTACGAGGAACTGGAGACCGATATTTTCCGTCGTCCGGACTGGAATATCAACGGACTCTGCCCCGACGGCCCCCTGTCCGAGGGCGTGAATGACGTCCAGACGGCCACCCCGATGGTGCGCCTGCTGCGTGATGCGGGCTACTACACCATCCACGTCGGAAAAGCCCATTGGGCATCGGCAGGAACGCCCGGTGCATCGCCTTACAACATGGGCTTTCTTGTGAACGTGGCCGGAACGAACGCCGGCCTGCCGAAGAGTTACCTGGGGACGGATTATTTCGGGAACAAACCCGGGTTGTGGAACATGGCAGCCGTGCAGAACATGGCTGAGTATTACGGACAGGAAATCTTCCTTACGGAGGCCCTTACCCGCGAGGCCCTGAAGACTTTGGAGGAACCGGTCCGCCGGGGCCAGCCCTTCTACCTGTATCTGTCGCATTACGCCACCCACACGCCCATCCAGAAAGATACGCGGTTTTTCGACCGATACAAGCGAGAGATGGGCCTGGATGCCGGCCAGTCCAAGTTTTCTTCCATGGTGGAGGGCGTGGACAAGAGCCTGGGCGACGTGCTGGACTATCTGGAAGCGCACCACATTGCGGACAATACCATCATTATTTTCATGTCCGATAACGGCGGCAATGCCGATGTCAAGTCAAAAGGAGGCGTACCCCATACCCAGAACGCCCCGCTCCGGGAAGGGAAGGGCTCCTGCTACCAGGGCGGCATCCGGGTGCCGATGATGGTCTGCTGGCCCGGACGGACGGCACCGGGGACGCGGATCGATACTCCGGTCGTCCCGGAAGACCTTTTCCCGACCATCCTGGAGATGGGCCATGTCAAAAAATACACCACCTCACAGGAAGTGGACGGCAAGAGCCTGGTAAAGCTGCTTGCGGGAAAACCTTCGGACATCGACCCGCAGCGCCCGCTCTTTTTCCACTACCCGCACCAGTGGAAATGGGAGTACAAGAGCGAAGTGGATTTTCTCTCCACCGTCATCGTGGGCGATTGGAAACTGGTCTATGTGATGATGAACACGGTTCCCGGCCAGCGGGTGCAGGACGGGGTTCCGTTCGAATTGTACAACATTCGGGAAGATATCGGCGAAACCCGCAACCTGGCGGCGGAATATCCGGAAAAAGTGGCGGAACTGGCCCGTCTGCTGGGAGAACGGCTCCGCGGGTGGAAGGCCCCGATGCCCATTGTCCGGGCAACGGGAAAACCGGTTCCCTGGCCGGATGAACTGTTGAAATAGGTCGGGGTAAAAGGACTCGAACCTTCGACCCTCTGGTCCCAAACCAGATGCGCTAGCCAACTGCGCCACACCCCGATATTGCCTTTCGGCGGATGTTGCAAAGTTACTAAAAAAATGCTATATTTGAATTCTGTTATAATGACTAATCACAACTATGGCAGCAATTCATGGTAAGATATCCCAGGTGATCGGGCCGGTGGTCGATGTCCATTTCGATTTGGAAAGCGCCGAACAACAGGAACTTCCGCGCATCCACGATGCCTTGGAAGTTGCCCGTCCGGGCGGCGGCGTGCTCATCATCGAGGTTCAACAGCATATCGGGGAGGATACGGTCCGATGCGTGGCGATGGATTCCACGGACGGTCTGCAGCGGGGGATGGAAGCCACCGATACCCATGCGCCGATTTCGATGCCGGTGGGCGCCCAGATTCGCGGGCGCGTGCTGAATGTCACCGGCGAGGCTATCGACGGTCTGGGCGGTTTCTCCAAGGAGGGCGCCCTGCCCATCCATCGCGAACCGCCGAAATTTGAAGAATTGACTACCTCGCAGGAAGTCCTGGCTACGGGTATCAAGGTCATCGACCTGCTGGAACCCTACTTGAAGGGTGGCAAGATCGGCCTGTTCGGCGGTGCCGGCGTGGGAAAGACCGTACTCATCAAGGAACTCATCAACAACATTGCCAAGAAACACAATGGCTTCTCCATTTTCGCCGGCGTGGGCGAACGTACCCGCGAGGGAAACGACCTCCTCCGCGAAATGATCGAATCCGGCGTCATCCGCTACGGAAAGGAATTCGAGGAGGGCATGGAGGAGGGAAAGTGGGACCTTTCCAAGGTGGACCGCGAAGAGCTGGAGAAATCCCAGGTGGCCATGGTGTTCGGGCAGATGAACGAACCGCCGGGAGCCCGTTCCAGCGTGGCCCTGAGCGGCCTTACCATGGCGGAATCCTTCCGTGACAGCGATACGGGTGAAGGGCCGCGCGACATCCTCTTCTTTATCGACAACATCTTCCGTTTCACGCAGGCGGGCTCCGAAGTGAGTGCGCTGCTGGGGCGGATGCCATCGGCCGTAGGGTATCAGCCCACCCTCGCCACGGAAATGGGACAGATGCAGGAGCGCATCACCTCTACCAAGAAGGGTTCCATTACCTCCGTGCAGGCGGTTTACGTGCCGGCCGATGACCTCACCGACCCGGCTCCCGCCACCACGTTCTCCCACCTGGACGCCACTACGGTGCTCAGCCGCAAGATCACCGAGCTGGGTATCTACCCGGCCGTGGACCCGCTGGAATCCACCTCGCGCATCCTGGACCCGCACATCGTGGGCGAGGCGCACTACAATTGTGCCCAGCGGGTGAAACAGATCCTGCAGCGCAACAAGGAATTGCAGGATATCATTGCCATCCTGGGGATGGATGAGCTATCGGACGAGGACAAACAGACCGTAAACCGGGCGCGCCGCGTGCAGCGGTTCCTGTCGCAGCCTTTCTCCGTGGCCGAGCAGTTTACCGGGGTCAAGGGCGTGATGGTGGATATTGCGGATACCATCAAGGGATTCAACATGATCCTGGACGGCGAGGTGGACTACCTGCCGGAGCAGGCCTTCCTGAACGTGGGGACCATTGAGGATGCCATTAAGAAGGGAGAAGAACTCCTGAAACAGGCGAACGGATAGGATGGCGGACAAGACGAACATATTCCTGGAGATTGTTTCTGCGGAACGGACGCTGGCCAGTTGCAAGGTGGATAGCGTGGAACTGCCCGGTACCCTGGGCCGTTTCGAGGTCCTGCGGGACCATGCCCCGCTGCTGTCCTCGCTCGCTCCTGGCGAAATCGTCTTTGCCACCGATGGCAGGACCGAGCGCGTAGCCATCCGCGGCGGCTTTGTGGAAGTTGCGCATAATCACGTTAGTGTCTGTGTGGAAGTATGAACCGGCTCGCTCGCATAACGGTCTTTTTGTTGGCCCTGCTCCTGTGGCCGGGAGTGTCTGCTGCTGCCTCCGGAGAGCAGGAAAATCTCGTCCTCGCTGCGCAGTCTGACACTGCTTCGCTGCGGAAATGCTCTCCGGAGGCAGCAGCAGACACTTCTGGCGAGCTGGATATGGACGAATACCTGTACGGCCATGTGGGCGATGCGTACGGGTGGCATATCACCACGGTAAACGGTCACCATGTGACGGTGCACCTGCCGGTTATCGTCCGCAGCAAGACCACCGGCTGGCACATTTTCTCATCGAAACGCATCGAAGAAGGGGAGGAGTACGAGGGGTTCCGCATCGCCGCGAAAGGGGAACCGAACGAGGGGAAACTGGTGGAGGTAACCCTCGCCGGCATTGTCCGCCCGCTGGATATCTCCATCACCAAGAATGTGTTCGGGCTGATGGTGAACAGCCTCGTCGTGGTGCTGCTGGTGCTCCTGGGTGCCCGATGGTATCGGAAGCACGATGCGGTTGAGGAAGCTCCGCATGGTTTTGCGGGGATCGTGGAGATGCTGGTAACCATGATCGAGGACGATATTATCAAGGTCTGTGTGGGCCCCGATTACAAACGCTATTCGCCTTACCTGCTCACCGCCTTTTTCTTTATCTTTATCAACAACCTGATGGGCATCATCCCCATTTTTCCGGGGGGTGCCAACATCACGGGCAACATTGCCGTCACGTTTACGCTGGCCATCTGTACGTTCCTGGCGGTCAACCTCTTTGGAAACAAGCATTACTATAAGGATATTTTCTGGCCCGATGTCCCTGTCTTCCTGAAAGCGATTCCGTTGATGCCACTGATTGAAATCATTGGTGTTTTTACGAAGCCCTTCTCCTTGATGATCCGACTCTTTGCCAACATCCTGGCGGGCCATATGATGCTGCTGGGCGTGGTGGCCGTCGTCTTCCTGACGGCCGAAATGGGCGTCGGACTTAATTCCGGGATGAGCGTGATCGCGGTCCTGTTCGGCGTCTTCATGGATATTCTGGAGTTGTTGGTGGCCTTCCTGCAGGCTTATGTTTTCACCATGCTCTCCAGCGTGTTTATCGGCTTGAGCCGGCAGGCCCCCGAGAAAGAATAGAGCGGATGCCATGAAAGAGAAAAAGAAATGTAACTATTTAAAAGATAAAAGATTATGTTAGCAATGATTCTTCAGGCCGTCGCAGGCGCCGCCCTTGGAAAGGCGGGTGCCGCCCTCGGCGCAGGTATCGCAGCCGTTGCGGCTGCCATCGGTATCGGAAAGATCGGCCAGGCCGCCCTGGAAGCAGGTGCCCGCCAGCCCGAGAAGGCAGACCACTACCGGCTTACGGCCATTATCGTCGGCGCCCTCGTGGAAGGTGCCTGTCTGTTCGCGATCCTCGTCTGCCTCATCGGCAAATAGGCCATGTCGCTGGTAACGCCTGATTTCGGCCTCCTGTTCTGGATGGTGCTCATCTTCGGCATCGTCCTGTTTATCCTGTGGAAATTCGGCTTTCCCATCATCACGGATATGGTGGAGCAGCGGGCGGCCCGGATTGAAAACTCCCTGCGGCTGGCCCGCGAGGCGGAGGAAAAGATGCGGGAACTTGCGCAGGAGCAGGACCGGCTGGTAGAAGAGGCCCGCAAGCAGCAGGCTGCCATGCTGAAAGAGGCTACCGAATCCCGCAAGGAAATCCTGGAACAGGCCAAGGCCGAGGCCCGCGCGGAGGCGGACAAGATCCTCTCTGCCGCCCGGACCGAGATCGCGGCCGAAAAGGAAAGCGCTCTGCGCGAAGTTCGTGCCCAGGTGGCCGAACTGTCCATCGGCATCGCCGAGAAGGTCCTCCGCAAGGAAATGGAAGACCCGGTCGCGGCCGAGCGGTTCGTTGAGAAACTTACGGAAGAGATATGAATACCGGAATCATAGCATCGAGATACGCCCGGGCGCTGTATAAGTACGTTTCCGAGGTCGGGAACGCACGGCAGGCGGCTGCCCAGGTCCGTCGCCTGCAGGAGGTGTTGGCCACAACGCCCGCCCTGCAGCAGGTGCTGGATGATCCGGCGGGGGTATCGCCCGCGCAGAAAATGGCTCTTTTCGCAAGTGCCCTGGCCCCGGAGAAACTGTTGCCGGAACTGGACCGCTTCCTGTCCATGCTCCTGGAAAAACGCCGCATGGACCTGGTAAAATTCATTTTCCACGACTTCCTGTCGCTGAGCGACCAGGGGGAAGGCATCGTCCGGGTACGGCTGGTGACGGCCGCCCCTTCCGGGACGCTGGAGACACGGCTGCAGAGGCTGCTGCAGGAGAAGACCGGCCTGAAGCCGGTGATTGTCACGGAGGTGGATCCTTCTTTGATGGGCGGATTCCGTATCGAACTGGAAGACCGGCTTTTGGATGCCAGCGTGCGCCATCAACTGGATACCATCCGGACGCAGTTACTGGCCCGCAATCGTCGGATTGTATAATTAGAAAAGAAAGATATGGCTCAGAATATCAAACCCAGTGAAATATCCGAGGTGCTGCTGCAGCAACTGCGCGAGGTGGACACCTCCCTCCAATGGGAAGAAGTTGGTAAAGTCCTGCAGGTGAGCGATGGTGTAGTCCGCCTGTACGGGCTTACGCATGCCGAGGCGGGCGAACTGCTTGACTGCGGCAACGGGGTCATGGCCGTGGTGATGAACCTGGAAGAGGACAACGTAGGCGCCGTCCTGTTGGGTCCGACCGACCTGGTCAAGGAGGGCATGACGGTGCGCCGTACCGGCCGCATCGCGTCCATCGACGTGAGCGAACAGATGCTCGGCCGCGTGGTGGATCCGCTCGGCAATCCGCTGGACGGACTCGGCCCCATCGAGGGCGAGAAAACGCAGATGCCCCTGGAGCGCAAGGCCCCGGGCGTCATTTTCCGCCAGCCCGTGAATGAACCGCTTCAGACAGGCATCAAAGCCATTGACGCGATGATTCCCATCGGGCGCGGCCAGCGCGAACTGATTATCGGCGACCGCCAGACGGGAAAGACCGCCATCGCCATCGACACCATTATCAACCAGCGGGAGGGATTCCTGGCCGGCCAACCGGTCTATTGCATCTATGTGGCGGTGGGACAGAAAGGTTCCACGGTGGCGAACATCGTGGAGACCCTGCGCGCCAAGGGTGCGATGGACTACACGGTGGTGGTGGCCGCAACGGCCGCAGATCCCGCGGCCATGCAGTATTACGCTCCCTTTGCCGGGGCCGCCATCGGCGAGTATTTCCGCGATACCGGCCGCAGTGCCCTGGTGGTGTACGACGACCTTTCCAAGCAGGCGGTGGCCTATCGGGAAGTGTCCCTGATTTTGAAGCGTCCTTCCGGCCGCGAGGCCTATCCGGGCGATGTTTTCTACCTGCATTCCCGTCTGCTGGAGCGTGCGGCGAAAATCATCGGCCAGCAGGAAGTGGCCGAGCAGATGAACGACCTCCCGGATTCGCTGAAGGGAAAAGTCCGTGCGGGGGGTTCGCTGACCGCTCTCCCCATCATCGAAACGCAGGCGGGTGACGTGTCGGCCTATATCCCCACCAACGTGATTTCCATCACGGACGGCCAGATTTACCTGGAAAGTTCCCTCTTCAACCGCGGGATGCGACCGGCGATCAACGTGGGTATTTCGGTATCCCGCGTGGGTGGCAGCGCCCAGGTGAAGAGCATGAAGAAGGTGGCCGGTACGTTGAAAATCGACCAGGCCCAGTACAATGAGCTGGAGGCCTTCGCCAAGTTCTCGTCCGATATGGACAAGGTGACGGCCATGGCCCTGGACAAAGGACGCAAGAACAATGTCCTGCTGATCCAGCCCCAGTATAGCCCCATGCCCGTGGGCGAACAGGTGGCCATCCTTTACTGTGGCACGCACGCTCTCATGCGGGATATTCCCATCGACAAGGTGCCTGCTTTCCAGGATGCCTTCCTGGACCGGCTGCGCGCTTCGCACAAAGCAGACGTACTGGAGGTCCTGGCGGCCGGCAAACTGGACGAGAATGTAACCCGCATCCTGGAGAAAGAGGCGGAGAATGTGGTTTTGTCTCTTCAATAGCCTATGCCGTCACTGAAGGAGATCAAGGGAAGGATTGCTTCTGTGAGCAGTACGCTGAAGATTACTTCGGCGATGAAGATGGTGGCCTCTGCCAAGTTGCACAAGGCGCAGGCGGCCATCGGGAACATGCTGCCCTACGAGCAGCGCCTTTCGCGTATTCTGGCTGATTTGCTTTCCATTTCAGAGCAGCCTGCCGGCTCCTCGTCGCAAAAAACGGGGGAATATGCTCCTCGGAGCCAGCAGGCTGCTCTGTCAGCAGCGACATCGTCAGAGACGTCCGGGCAGTATGTTCCCTCTGATGAGCATATTCCCCAGTCCCTTGCGAGGAGGGAGGAGCAGACAGACCGGACGGAAAGCGTGGCGGTGGTGGCGTGGAGTTCGAATTCGTCGTTGTGCGGCGGGTTCAACGCGGCGGTGATCCGGAAAACGCTGGCGGTGGTGAAGAAGTGGGAGCAGGATGGGGCGAAGGTGACGGTGTTCAGCGTGGGCCGGAAGATGGCCGATGCCATGCGCAAGGCGGGCTATCCTTCGCCGGAGGATTACACGAAACTGGCCGATACGCCCTCCTACGAGGGCGCTGCCGCCCTGGCGGACACCTTGATCGCTGCATTCGACGAAGGCCGCTTCGACCGCGTGGAACTGATTTACAACCACTTCCACTCTACGGCATCGCAACCCACCCGGCATGAGGTATATCTTCCTTTCTCGGTGGAAAACATCCCCGAAGCGGCTCCTAAAGACTTTATCGTGGAGCCTTCCCGGGAGGAGCTGATTGCCCAGCTGGTGCCTACCTTCCAGCGCCTGCGCATCTATACCACCCTGCTAGATGCCAACGCCGCCGAGCACGCCGCCCGGACGGTGGCCATGCAGACGGCTACCGACAATGGAAACAACTTGCTTCAGGAACTGACTCTGGAATACAACAAGAGCCGTCAGCAGAAGATTACCTCCGAGATCCTGGACCTCGTCGGCGGTACGCTGCAACAATAGGGGACGGACAGAAAAAGAAGAACGCCGCGTGCATTCCCTGCAGGCGGCGTTCGCAATTCTAACCTAAAACTTAACCTATGAAAAAACTATTCATTGGTTATTATTGCAAGGTCTGTGCCAAACTATTCAGTTTTTGTCAGGCAAGACTCATCTAATTTCACTTTTTTGATAACAATGTCCACCAGAGGGCGGTCGGCGCGGTCTTTTTCCACGCGGGCAATCCGGTCGATGACATCGAACCCCTCGAGGGTCTCGCCAAAGACGGTATACTGTCCGTCCAGCTGGGCGCAGGCGACCGGATCCTGGACGATATAGAACTGGGAGCCGGAGGACTCCTTGAGCGGATTGGCTGCATCGCCACGGCGGGCGGCGGCTACGGCGCCTTTGATGTGGGTATATTCCGGGACGAACTCGGCCGGTACCGTGTAGCCGGGACCACCGGCACCGAGGTGCTGGCCGGCGGGTGCGCCCTTGGAATCGGGATCGCCGCCCTGGATCATAAAGCCGTTAATCACCCGGTGGAACAGCAAACCATCGTAGAACCCGCTGAGGGCGAGTTTGGCGAAGTTGTCGCGGTGCTTGGGCGTTTTGGCGTACAGTTTAATCTTGATCGTGCCCATGCTGGTCACGAGATCGAATACCGGCTCTTCCGGTAGCTGTGCGAGTTTATCCATGACTTTAGCGGTTTTGACGGAATCTGCCTCAGCGGCTTCCGCTGCCTCGGCTTCTTCTGCGGCTTTCTGGCGGTTCTTGCAACCGGCAATCAGGGCGGCGGCGAGGCAAATGAAAAGAAGATACAGGTGGTGCTTCATATCTGTTGAATGTTAAAAATCTAACGGTCTAAAGTTGTATCCCAGAATGGCATATACCGCCGGAGCGGCCTTGATGCGGACACGGAAAGACTCCCAGTCCTTGGCAGCGGCCGGCGACCACTGTACCTCGCTCAAGGCGGCGGCACGCGGCAGCATCATGTATTCCAGGTAATCATTGGTGCCGATGAACTCGGTCCACAGGTTGGCCTGTACGCCCAGGATATGCGGGCAGGCTTCGGCGGGGAGGTCGGTATAAGGCTCGTAGCTATAGACCTTTTCCAGCGGCAGGCAGTTGCCGATGGCCAGCGGCTCCTTGTCTTTGTCGGCGCTCTGATAGTAGTCGAAGTACATATAGGTATTGGGCGACATGATGACGTCGTAGCCCATCCGGGCCGCTTTCAGGCCGCCTTTCACGCCGCGCCAAGACATGACCGTGGCCCCCTCGGCCAGCTTGCCCTCCAGGATTTCGTCCCAGCCGATGATCTTGCGGCCCTTGCTGTTGAGGAAGGCCTGGATGCGGGCGGTTACGTAATTCTGCAGGTAGTCCTCGGCGCTGTGCTTGTCGTCGCTCTTGATGCCCAGTTCGGCGATTCGCCGTTGGCAGTCGGGGCACTCTTTCCAGCGCTGGCGCGGGCACTCGTCACCGCCGATGTGGATGTATTCCGACGGGAAAATGTCTGTCAGCTCGGTCAGGATATCCTCCAGGAAGGTAAATGTCGCTTCCTTGCCGGCGCAGAGCACCTCTTTCTTGATGCCCCAGGTAGTGGAAACTTCGTACGGGCCGCCGGTGCAGCCGAGGTTCGGATAGGCCGCGAGGGCAGCCTGCATGTGACCGGGCAGGTCAATTTCCGGGATGATGGTGATGTTCTTCTTTTCGGCATAGGCCACTACATCGCGCAGTTCGTCCTGCGTGTAGTAGCCGCCATATCGGATCCCGTCGTTCGTGGTATTGTCCTTCCCGATCATCGTTCCGTTGCGGAAGGCGCCGATTTCGGTGAGGCGGGGATATTTTTTGGATTCGAACCGCCATCCCTGGTCCTCGGTAAGATGCCAGTGCAGCCGGTTCATCTTGTAAATGGCCATCATGTCGATGACTTTCTTGATCTCGTCCACGCTGAAGAAGTGGCGGCCGCTATCGACCATAAATCCGCGATGGCGGAAGCGCGGTTCGTCGCGAATGATGACGGCGGGGATGCGCCAGTAGACCTCCGAAACGGGATGTTTCCCGTAAATCTGGACCGGGAGCAGCTGATAGAGCGTCTGGATGGCATAGAAGAATCCGGGGAATGCGGATGCCTTTACCATGGCTTTCGAAGGGGTAATTTCAATGGTGTAGGCTTCTTCGCCCAGGCTCTTGTCCAGCATGAACAGGAAACCTTTGGCCTTGCCTTTCGCCACGACGGCGTCCAAACCGGCCGGGAAGGCTACGGAATTGGTCTTTCCGCTGACCAGCTCGATCCGGCTGGCGAACTGGGAAATGACTTCGCGGCTGCGCGAGTCAAGGGCGGGATCTCCGTTGAAGGTCACACCGGCTACTTTAAAGGAGCCTTTGCCCAGTTGAACGGATTGGGGGTAGGGAATCAGGTTGAGCACCGTTTCTCCCTTGGCGGACAGGCCCAGGCAGATCAGTGCGGTGGAAAACAGAGCGACAATTCGTTTCATTCCTTGCATAGGTTTAATAAATCGTCACAAGATACGAAAAATCTAGTAAATAAGAAAACCGATGACGCCCCCAGCGACAATTAACAGGATGGGGCCGGCCTTCCAGCAGAACGATGCCACCAGGGCGCCGCCAAACAGCAGCCAGCTTTTCCAGTCGGGGAAGTTCTCCTCCACCACCTCCAGGAAGGGGTGCCCGTCGGTCCAGCCGGTGCGGAGGACGAGGATGGCGGCGGCTGCGCCGATCAGGCCCACGACCGCGGGCCGGAGCCAGGCCATCACCCCCTCGAAGATGCGGTTGTGCCGCATGACCTCGTAGAATCGGGCCATCATCAACACCAGCAGGAAGGAGGGGAGAACCACGGCGAGGGTGGCGGTGAACGAGCCCAGGACGCCCAGCAGATGGCTGCCGCCGGCGGCCGTAACCACGTTGTACCCTACGTAGGTGGCGCAGTTGACGCCAATGGGACCGGGGGTCATCTGGGAGATGGCCACGATGTCTGTGAACGCGCTCTCGGTAATCCAGGCATGCGCCGTAACGACCTGTGTCTGAATAAGGGACAGCATGGCATAGCCCCCTCCGAAAGTAAAGAGGCCGATGACGAAGAACGTCACGAACAGCTGGAGGAACAGGGTGACCGCTTCCATCATTCCGTCCTCCTCTCTTTATAATAGGTGTACGCGGTAGCCAGGACGATGAGCACCAGCAGTATCCAGATGGGCGATACCTGCAGGAAGGCTACCAGGACCAGGGTGATGCCGGTCAGGAGCCAGGCCCAGACGGATGTGTTGTTCTTGCGGGCCATGTTGACCATGGGAACGACAATGAGCGATACCACCACGGGCCGGATCCCCTTGAAAATGCGCACCACCACGGGGTTGTCCTGATAACCGGAAAATACCATGGCGATGAGCAGGATCATCAGGAAAGAGGGAAGGACGGTGCCGATGGTGGCGGCAATGCTGCCTTTTACGCCGCGCAGCCGGTACCCTGCAAAAATGGAAACGTTCACCGCCAGGATGCCGGGCGCGCTCTGTGCGAGCGCGATGATGTCCGGAAGTTCCTCTTCCGATATCCATCCCCGTTTGTCCAACTCGTTTTGAATCAGGGGAATCATGGCATAGCCGCCTCCGATGGTGAAGGCGCCGATCTTGCTGAAAACAGCGAATATGTTCCACAGAGATACCATTTTGCTGTCTGATTCTGCTGCAAAGGTGGTAATTTTTTGAAAAATCGCAAAAAAAGTTTGTGGGTTCAGAAAAAGTTTCTACCTTTGCAGTCCCGTTCGCGTAAAGCGCGGGAAAACGATCTTTGAAAATAGTGGAATAAGTACAAGCAAGTACCGAAAAAGTACAAGAAACGAGAGCGTCAATTCTAAAAGGAATTGAGAGCGTCGGGATCAAGCTAGAATAATAAGTGTATATACAAAGAAGAGTTTGATCCTGGCTCAGGATGAACGCTAGCGGCAGGCTTAACA
>OCTW011520379.1_pt1 | contig 16113 bp, 14 predicted proteins | sample 1539671 | NCBI WGS metagenome assembly OCTW01 (sample SAMN02144230, study PRJEB22623) | gut metagenome | biome: sheep rumen | host: Ovis aries | place: New Zealand
CGGATCTTTCGCTGGTTCTACATTCTGGCCGTGTTTATCGGACCCTACATGACGGTCAGCGCAGTCTGGACCATCGCGGATATTTTCAACGGACTGATGGCGATCCCGAATATGATCGCGATCCTGACCTTAAGCGGAGTTGTGGTGAAGGAGACCAGGGACTTCTTCCGGGCCGGCAAGCATAAATCCAAGTAGGAAAGCCTGAGCGGATATGTTATAATCATATACACTCGGAGGTTTATACCATGCCAGATGATATCAAAATCTATGACAATCTTAAGAAATACTCCAAAGTTCCGCTGCTTCTGACGATTGCCTTCGCGGTGCTGAATGTACTGATGTATCTGATTGATATCCGCGCGGGAGCGCTGGGTACAGTGATTATCGCGCTGTATCTGGCTGTGCTTGGGATTTTCCTGAAGTCCGGCGAACCGCGGATCCTGGATGAGATGGTGGATTTTGCCGCGCAGTATAATTCGATTCTGAAGCAGATGATGGAGCATTTTTCCATCCCCATTGCGCTGACAGACGGCGCAGGCAAGCTTCTGTGGGTGAATGAGCAGTTTACGGCACTGACTGATGTGGGCAAAGACTACCGCAAATCCATCACCTCCGTGTTCAGCGGGATTACCATCGAACGCCTGAAAAAAGAAGAAGAACAGGACCTTATTGTGGATTATGAGGAGCGCAGCCTGCGGGCCCATATCCACAGGATCCGTTTGGAAATCGGGGATCCGGACGCGGAGAATGCAGCCGGAAGTACGCCGGAGCAGTCCAGGAAAGAAAAGAAAAAGTCCTGCGCAGCGGATGGCGGAAACGCCATCTATATGATCCAGCTCTTTGATGAAACCCGTCTGATGCGGGCCGAACGGGAAAATGAAGACCTGAAGATGATCCCGGGGCTGATCTATATTGACAACTACGAAGAGATCGCCGATACCGTGGAAGAGGTCAAGCAGTCCCTGCTGCTGGCGCTGGCAGACCGCAAGGTGAACCGTTACTTTGCCTCGGTGGACGGCTTAGTGAAAAAAATCGAAAAAGACAAATATTTCGTCGTCTTCCGGAAGCAGTACCTGGAAGAACTGGAAGAAAATAAGTTCAGCCTGCTGGAAGATATCAAGACCATCCGTCTGGGAAATGAAAGCTCCATGACCTTGAGTATGGGACTGGGATTTGCGGGCGGAAGCTACGCGAAAAACTATGAGTACGCCAGAGCCGCCATCGAACTGGCCATCGGCCGTGGCGGGGATCAGGCGGTATTAAAGACCGGAGACCGGGTGGCCTATTTCGGCGGCAACAGCGAACCGGTAGCCAAATCCACCCGTGTCAAGGCCCGTGTCAAGGCGCTGGCTCTGCGGGAGATCATTATCGAGCGGGATAATTTCTACATTATGGGACACTCCATTGCGGATGTGGACTCTTTTGGCGCGGCCATCGGCGTTTACTGCGCGGCCAGACAGCTGGGCAAACATGCCCAGATTGTCCTGGATGAAGTGAATACTTCCCTGCGGCCGATTTGTGACTGCTTCTCGCCGGAGCACGGATATCCGGAGGATCTGCTGATTACTTCGGAAAAAGCGCTGGAACAGCTGCAGCCCCAGACGGCGCTCATTGTGGTGGATACCAACCGGCCCAGCTATACGGAGAGCCCGCAGCTTCTGGCCAGGGCAAAGATGGTGGTTGTCTTCGACCACCACAGAATCGGGGAGGAGACCATCCGGGGAGCGGTGCTTTCCTATATTGAGCCATATGCTTCTTCCACCTGCGAGATGATCGCGGAGGTGCTGCAGTATTTTGATGATGACATCCAGTTAAACGACGCGGAAGCGGATGCGCTGTACGCAGGAATACTGATTGACACCAACAACTTCATGACCAAGACAGGGGTCCGCACGTTTGAGGCGGCGGCCTATCTGCGGCGCTGCGGCGCGGAGACCACCAGGGTCCGGAAGCTGCTGCGGAATGATATGGGCGCCTACAAGGCCCGGGCAGAAGCCATCCGCCACGCGGAGGTATACCGCAATTCCTTTGCCATCAGCGTATGCCCGGCGGATGAGATCGAAAGTCCGACGGTGGCCAGCGCGCAGGCGGCGAATGAACTGCTGAATATTGTGGGAATCCGCGCCAGCTTTGTGCTGACGGACTATCACGGAAAGATCTACATCAGCTCACGTTCCATCGATGAGATCAACGTGCAGCGGATTATGGAGCGCCTGGGCGGCGGCGGACATATGAGCACCGCGGGAGCCCAGCTGGCAAACTGCTCCATCGAGGAAGCCGTCAGCATCATCAAGAACACCATAGATGAAATGATCAAAGAAGGAGATATCAGGGAATGAAAGTAATTTTACTTGAAGACGTAAAGTCTCTCGGCAAAAAAGGTGAAATCGTATCCGTCAGCGACGGCTACGCAAAAAATATGCTTTTTCCGAAAAAACTGGCGCAGGAAGCCAACGGAAAGAATTTAAACGACCTGAAACTGCAGAAAAAGCACAATGATAAAGTGGCGGCAGAGCATCTGGCAGCAGCGAAACAGCTGGCAGCGGATCTGGAAGGGAAAAAAGTCGTGATTCCGATCCGTTCCGGTGAGGGCGGCAGGATTTTCGGCTCCGTATCCACGAAGGAGATTGCGGAAGCGGCCAAAGAGCAGCTTTCTCTGACGCTTGACAAGAAAAAAATGGTTCTGTCCGATCCGATTAAGGCTCTGGGAACTTATGAAGTGCCCATCAAACTGCATCCGCAGGTAACGGGAACCCTGCGGGTACAGGTGGTTGAGGCGTAGATTCCGGTCGGAGAGAGATTATGGCGATAGAAGACGGAGCTCCGATGAAGCGGACCATGCCCTTCAGCCTGGAGGCGGAGCAGTCTGTGATCGGCGCGATGCTGATGGACCGCGACGCGATCATGGAAGCATCCGAATTACTTACAAAAGAAGACTTTTATTATGCGCAGTACGGGCTGGTGTTTGAAGCCATTGTGGAGCTGTTTAACGAAGGCAAGCCGGCCGATCTGGTTACCCTGCAGGAACGTCTCCGCGAAAAAAACGCGCCGCCGGAGATCAGCAGTCTGGAATACGCGGGCGAATTGCTGGCCGGTGTGCCTACTTCGGCAAACATCCGCTACTACGCGGAAATTGTCCAGGAGAAATCCATGCTCCGGGCGCTGATCCGCACCAACGAGTCCCTGGCAGAAGAGTGCTATCAGGGGAAAAAACCACTGGACGAGATTCTGGAAGATACGGAACGCAGCATTTTTTCCCTGCTGCAGGACCGGAATACCGGAGACTATGTGCCGATCAAACAGGTGGTTCTGAACAGCCTGAACAATATCGAAAAGGCGTCCATGACCCAGGGGACGGTAACAGGGATTGCCACCGGATTCATTGATCTGGACTATAAGCTGTCCGGACTGCAGCCCTCGGACCTGGTGTTGGTAGCCGCCCGCCCTTCCATGGGGAAAACCGCATTTGTCTTAAATATCGCGCATCATGTAACGGTGATCGATCATCTGGCGGCCGCGATTTTCAGCCTGGAGATGTCCAAGGAACAGCTGGTAAACCGTATGCTGGCGCTGGAAGGCAAGATTGACGCCCAGCTGCTGCGCAACGGCAACCTGTCCGATTCGGACTGGGAGAAGCTGATCGAAAGCGCCAGCACTATCGGCAAGTCCAAGCTGATTATTGATGATACGCCGGGAATCTCCATGAGCGAACTGCGCAGCAAGTGCAGGAAATACAAGCTGGAGCATGATATCCAGATCGTTATCATCGACTACCTTCAGCTGATGGTGGGATCCGGAGAATCCAGACAGCAGGAGATCTCGAATATTTCCCGTTCCCTGAAGGCGCTGGCCCGGGAGCTGAATGTTCCGGTGGTGGCGCTGTCCCAGCTGAGCCGCGCGGTGGAAAAAAGGGACAACAAGCGCCCGATTCTGTCGGATCTGCGGGAATCCGGAGCCATCGAGCAGGATGCCGATGTGGTCATGTTCATTTACCGGGATGACTACTATAATAAAGATTCCGAAAAAAAGGGCATTGCCGAGATCAATATCGCCAAGCAGCGAAACGGTCCCATTGGTACCGTGGATCTGGTGTGGATGCCGGAGTATACCAGATTCGGCAATCTGGAGATGGATCGGAAGTCCTGACAGACACAAGATCTGGATTTCGCGGCAGAAGGGGAAACCGTCGGCAGAACACTATATTTTGTGGTGCTGGCGGCCCGTATCGCCGACGGGTGGTATTTTCACAAAAAAATTGAAGTTTCAGCTGTACAGGGGTTTTGTTCTGCGCTATACTAAATTTGGTATCGGCCGAGTTTGTCCGGAACAGGATGACAGCAGTTTGATGGAAAGCAACGGGGATCAGGAGGAGATCTGTGAGCGCAGAACCAAAGGGTGATTACGAACCAAAAGGGCACTATTACGAGATTGCGACGACTTTCGGCGGCAACCTGACGGTAAAGCCGGTGGCGGTTCCTTCCCATGTCCGCGAGCAGCGCCGCAGGGAAGCCAGACGCCGACAGATTGAGCACTGTGTGGCCAGGAACAGAGAGCGGGAATCCCGCATGAGCGTCCGGTCCATTCTGTTTTACTCCATGATTCTGGTAGCCGTCTGTCTGGTATGTTATCTGTATCTTACCCTGCAGAGCCGGGTAACTGCCCATGCGGCGGAAGTCAGCAAACTGCAGAGCCAGGTCAGCGCGAAGATCAGCGCCAATGACATTCTACAGAAGCGGATCGAAACTAGATCCGATCTATTCAAGATCAAAACGGCAGCCGCGAAGGATCTGGGTATGAAACAGATTACGAAAAAACAGATTGTTTACTATTCGGTGCAGAATCAGGATTATGTGCTGAGTTATAAGTAGATTTTTCAGGAAATGCCATGGCATACCGGTATACCGGTATGCCTGTTTTTTTTAATACAAATCCCTGAATATTCTTGTGTGTCCTTCGGAATTGTAATAAAATACCACTGTTAGAGACAAACAGCAGTAAAGGAGAACACACAAATGGGATATGTAGATGAAGTGCTCGAAAGAGTAAAAACCAAAAACGCTTCCGAACCCGAATTTCTGCAGGCAGTCGAGGAATTCATGGAGTCGGTGCGCCCGGTAATTGACGCCAATGAAGAGCTTTACCGGAAAGAGGCTATTTTAGAGCGTATTACCGAGCCGGACAGACAGTTCAAGTTCCGTGTGGCATGGGTGGATGACCAGGGACAGACACAGGTTAATACCGGCTATCGTGTACAGTTCAACAATGCCATCGGACCGTACAAAGGCGGCCTTCGCCTTCACCCGTCTGTATATATCGGAATCATCAAATTCCTGGGATTTGAGCAGATTTTCAAAAACTCCCTCACTGGCCTTCCCATCGGCGGCGGCAAGGGCGGTTCTGATTTTGACCCGAAGGGAAAATCTGACCGTGAAGTGATGGCATTCTGCCAGGCCTTCATGACGGAACTGTGCAAGTACATCGGCGCGGACGTGGATGTACCGGCAGGCGATATCGGAACCGGCGCCAGAGAGATCGGTTATATGTTCGGCCAGTACAAACGGATCAAAAATCTGTATGAAGGTGTTCTGACCGGCAAGGGACTGTCATACGGCGGTTCTCTGGCACGTACCGAAGCAACCGGCTACGGGGTATTATACCTGACCGAAGAGCTGTTAAAGAACCATAACAACGACATCAAAGGCAAGACCATCTGCGTATCCGGTGCCGGCAATGTAGCTATTTACGCGATCCAGAAGGCACAGCAGCTGGGCGCGAAACCGGTGACCTGCTCAGATTCCACAGGCTGGATCTACGATCCGGATGGAATTGATGTGGAGCTGTTAAAAGAGATCAAAGAAGTGAAACGTGCCCGTCTGACAGAGTATGCGGCAGCAAGACCGCAGGCGGAGTATCATGAAGGCCGCGGCGTATGGAGCGTGAAATGCGATATTGCACTGCCCTGCGCGACACAGAACGAGCTGCTGATCGACGATGCCAAAGCACTGGTTGCCAATGGTGTCACTGCAGTTGTGGAAGGCGCGAATATGCCGACTTCCCTGGACGCAACCAAATATCTGCAGGAGAACGGCGTTCTCTTTGTTCCGGGCAAGGCTTCCAATGCAGGCGGTGTAGCTACTTCCGCTCTGGAGATGTCCCAGAACAGCGAGCGTCTCAGCTGGACTTTCGAAGAAGTAGATGCCAGACTGAAGGATATTATGGTAAATATCTACCACAATATCGACCAGGCAGCAAAACGCTACGGCAAAGAAGGCGACTATGTAGCCGGCGCCAATATCGCGGGCTTTGAGAAAGTCGCAGACGCTATGCTGGCACAGGGTGTGCTGTAAGAAGCAGCTTTCTGCGCACAGGCAATAAATGGCTGAAAAACTGGAAAACCGGCCGATTTCCGACTGTTTCAGTGGGGAATCGGCCGGAAATCAGGCATGTTTTCATCGGAAACATGCCTAAATTTTTTACCTGTTTTTGCAAGTTATCGTTCATATTGCCCTTTCGTCCGGAAGAGGCTTGTCAAACAAAATCATTCGGCTTATATTTATAAACAAGCAGATATTTATGGAGGTAAGGGTATGAGTAACAAGGAAATTGTAATTGCTGACGTTGCTGATAAGTATGAGAATCCAATTGCAGAACTGGTACAGGTAGCCTGTCAGTTCTCCAGTAATCTTTTTCTTGTAGACAAAGGACATCGCATCAACGCTAAGAGCATCATGGGTATCATGGCCTTCAACCCATCCAAGGGAATGAAGATCCAGGTGGAAGCAGACGGCGCGGATGAAGCCAACGCGATCCATGCTATGGAACAGTTCCTGCTCTGCCAGTAAAAGGCGCGGATCTGCGTCAGCCCGTAAGAAGGCACAGATCAGAACACACAGGTGACAAATGAAACAGTAAAAACAAGCCGCAGACCGCCGACGGGAATTCCCGCCGGCGGTCTGCGGCTTTTCTGTCCGTTCCGAAACCTGCGCAGCGCCGGGAGTTCCGGCGCGTATCACGAGGGGCAGCAACGGTTAGTTCTGATTGTGTTCTGCCTTATATTTCGCAACGAATTTCTTGATGCGGTTGTAAGGATTTAACAGATCGCTGATGGAAGCGTCATGGTTGACGGTGTCGATGATATAAGCGATATATTTGGCCATACGGCAGTTGATGTAATACGGACGGCTCAGAAGCTCTTCGGTCTGATAGGTCAGATCGGTGGTCACGACACGGTAGATCAGGCCTTCCTCTACGGCCTTGTCAAATTTCTCCAGGCCGTTGGTGAAAAGACCGAAGGTGGCAATGACAAAGATTCTGCCTGCGTTCCGTTTTTTCAGTTCTCTTGCGACATCAATCATGCTTCCGCCGGAGGAGATCATGTCATCGACGATCCACACATCTTTGCCCTTGCAGTCGGATCCCAGGAATTCATGGGCGACGATGGGATTGGTGCCGTCTACGATGCGGCTGTAATCCCGGCGCTTGTAGAACATACCCATATCTACGCCCAGAACATTGGCCAGGAATACGGCGCGGTCGGTACCGCCCTCGTCCGGGCTGATGATCATCAGATGGTCAGAGTCAATGATGATGTCTTTTTCCACGCTCAGGATGCCTTTGACAAACTGGTAAGCCGGGCGAACGGTTTCGAAGCCGTGCAGCGGGATCGCGTTCTGGATCCGCGGATCATGGGCGTCGAAGGTGATGATATTGTCGACTCCCATAGCCACCAGTTCCTGCAGAGCCAGCGCGGAATCCAGAGATTCTCTGGCAGTACGTCTGTGCTGGCGTCCTTCGTAGAGAAACGGCATAATGACGCTGATGCGGCGGGCTTTGCCGGCTGCGGCGGCGATGATGCGCTTCAGATCCTGATAGTGATCATCCGGAGACATGTGGTTGGTCTGCCCGCACAGCTTGTAGGTCAGGCTGTGGTTGGTGATGTCTACCAGGATAAACAGATCATAGCCGCGGATGGACTGGTTGATCATACCCTTGCCTTCGCCGCTGCCAAAACGCGCGCATTCCGCGTCTACGATATAGCTTTTGCTGGTATAGCCTTTGAAGGCGATATCGTTTTCGTGCTCATGCTGGCGGTCAACTCTCCATTTTACAAGGTATTTGTCGACTTCCGCGCCGATTTTGGAACAGCTCTTGAGCGGAATGATCCCCAGGGCGCCCTTGGGAATTGTCTCAAGATTTCTTTCGTCTGATGACATGTGAGAATCCTCCATAAAACATAGATTTAGATGGTGTTGTATAAAATATTACAGCGTGAACTGTAAAAAGCAAAGTCAGCGGCCGCGCAGCTTCTTCAGGATACGGATATCCTTGCCGTGAAGGTTGAGCAGCCGGAAGTTGTCTGTGATCCGCGAAGAGATGCGCTCGGAGTAGATCTGGTCAATCTCTTTCAAGGTGAGATTGGTGGAGATCATGGTGGAGCGCCGGTGCATGATCCGGTCATTGAGGCACGCAAAGAACTGGGATACCGTGAGCGCGTTGGGCAGCTCGGTTCCCAGGTCGTCAATGATCAGCAGATCGCAGTCGAAGATGTTGTCATAATCTGTCATATTCCCGGAATCGTGGTGAAATGCGTGATCAGCCAGTATATCAAAAAACTGCTGCGCACTGAAGTATATCACAGAATGCCCGTGGTCGAGAAGTTCTTTTGCGATACAATGAGAAAGAAATGTCTTTCCAAGGCCGGTGTTCCCGAATAAAAGCAGGTTTCCGCCCTGCTCCTCGAAGGAATCGGCAAACTGCCGGCAGGCCTGTTCGGCTTTTCGGGCGCAGTCCCGGGCGCTGAGGCCGGAGATGGGGTCAATATCCTCTTCGGAATAGTACTCCAGGGAGAATTTGCTGAAATTCTCCTCCGGAAGGATCTCCTTTAAGTTGGACTGGGTATAGATCAGATCAATGGCCGCCTGCCGGAAACAGTGGCAGCGGGTGCGGCCGATGTAGCCCGTGTCTTTGCAGTCCGGACATTCGTAGGGCGGCTCCAGATAATCCGGCGGATATCCGGCGGCCTGAATGGCGCTGTCCCGCCGACTGCGGAGTTCTGCCGCCCGAAGCCTGAGGGAATCGGTCTCTGCCGTGTCATCATTCAGCAGATGCCGCGCCAGGGAGACGTTGGTATGCGCCAACTCCCGGTCTATGGCAGCCAGTTCCGGAATGGCCCGGTTCAGCTCTTCTTTCCGGCGGATCCGTTCGTGCTGCCGGCGAATCTGTTTTTCGTCATACGCGCGCATCAGAGTATCGTATTGTGTGTTGGTCAGAGACATACGGTTAAGAATTCCTTCCTGATATTCCTTGTCTTGTGATTTCCCGTATCGGTTCGGCCTGTAATTTCCCGTATCGGTTCGGATAGATTTATTGTAGCAGAAAAACGGAGTTCTGTGCGGAAAATCCGCAGGATCAGTTTTTCAGCAGCTGTTTCTGCAGGTCGTCGTAGTCGTTTTCCCGCTGTTTGAAGTTGGAAAAGTGGGTGCTTTTGATCTTCGCGGACTCCCTGGGCGCGGCGGCATCCTTTTTCTGCCGGCGGCTCCGGTACTCCGCATCCGCTTTTTCTACATCCGCCAGTGTGCGCAGCTGCCGGGATTCCCAGTTGGACAGGATACGGTCGGCATATTCGAAGCTGGGTTCGTGGATGGCCTGAATCGTGCGCCGGCATGCTTCGGCGATCATTTCGCTGCTGAAGTTCATCTGCCGGTTCCAGCGGTTGATATAATCCACCTCCGAGGGGATCAGGTTGCGTCCCCGGACGCCGAAGGATTTCATTACCGTGCGGTAGACTTCGGAAGAACGGTCAAAGAGCCGGCGGGCCTGTTCCACGGTCTGTATCTGGTTGGCAGCCAGGTCTTCCGCGATTTTTTCCATATAGCGGACACTGGTGTGGCCCTTTGAGACACAGGTTTCGATCAGAAATTCGATCAGCTCCGCGGAAAAGTGCATCTGATCGTACCAGGAAAAGATAACGTTCAGGTCTGAGGCGCTCAGACTGCGGCCGATGTAGCGCTCCGCCACAAAAACCATTTCCGCCACATCCTCCTGCTCGCAGAAGCGGGACAGTTCTTCCGGGGAATAGACGACCGGTTTCGGAACGGAAGCCTGAATGAAGGCGTTGGTCACAGAGCCGGAAGCGGTCTGGTCATGGGGCGCCGGCGAGGTCTGTTCCTCGGAATTGAGGGCTTCGCTCCGCAGGCAGATTCCGGAAAGGCTGCCGTCGGCGGTGTATTCCAGGCGGAGCAGATGGCTGCGCTCCCAGTATTTCAGCGCCCGCATGACATCGCTTTCCGTCAGGTCAAAGTGGTCCGCGATCTGCGGAATGGTGCAGTCGCAGCCCGGCTGGCTGAGACAGTACAGAAGGTGAAGAAAAATCTTCACGTAGTCACCGTTGGCATGCACCATGTAATGGCTGATAAAACTGTTCGGCACAGAAGTGGAATTGTTCTTCTGTTCGTGATAGACATTGATGATTTCCATAGCAGACTCACTCCCTTTCCGCCTGGTATTATAACACAGGCAATTCGGACTGAAAAGGGCGCAAACCCGGTCTGTATGCGGGTTTGCGCTTCTGTGGACAATGTGGATAAGACCCTGAAAACCGCAGAATCAGGCAGAAAAATATCCACAGTGCCGGAACGGAAAACAGCTGGGACACTGTGGATAGTGTGGATAACTTATTTTGCCAGCAGGTCTTCGCCGATCTGGCAGACGTTTCCGGCTCCCATAGTTATCAACAGGTCATTGTTCATACAATTTTCGGATAAATATTTCTCGATTTCCGCGAAGGAAGGGAAATACAGGCTCTCCGTGCCGCGCTTCCGGACTTCGGCAGCCAGGTCTTCGCTGCGGATGCCCAGGGTGTCGGTCTCCCGGGCGGCATAGACGTCCGCGAGAATGACAAGGTCAGCCATGGTCAGAGCGTCGGCAAAGTCGTTCCAGAAAGCCTTGGTCCTGGTGTAGGTGTGCGGCTGGAAGACACAGATGATCCGGTTGTGGGGATAGTTCTGCGCAGCCGTCAGGGTAGCCCGGATCTCAGTGGGATGATGGGCGTAATCATCAATGACAGCAGCGCCCCGGAACTGCCCTTTGTATTCAAAGCGGCGTTCCGTACCGCCGAAAGCGGACAGTCCCCGGAGAATAGTGTCAACGGCAATCCCCGCGTAGGAGGTGCAGGCGATGGCTGCCAGTGCGTTCACCACATTATGGGCGCCGGGAACCTTCAGCTGCAGACGGCCGGCTTCTTCTCCGTAGGCGATGACCGTGAAGGCCGCACAGCCCCGGTCATCATAGGAAATGTCTGCGGCAGTGAAGTCTTCACTGCCGGTGACGCCGAAGGTGGTCACCGCGCAGGACAGATCCGCGGTGATTTCTTCCGGGTGGGGGATGGCGCTGTTTAGGAACAGGCAGCCTTCCGGATCGGTGTTGGCCGCAAACAGATGGAAGGAATGGCGGATATCGTCAATATCCTTAAAGAAATCCAGATGGTCCTCTTCAATATTAAGGATGATCGTGTAGGTGGGACGGAAGTGAAGGAAGCTGTTGGTGTATTCACAGGCTTCGGTCAGGAAAACTTCCGGTCCGCCGACGCGGATATTGCCGCCGATAGCATCCAGAATGCCGCCGACGGAAATGGTGGGATCTGTATCGGCAGCCAGCAGGATATGGGAAATCATGGAAGTGGTTGTGGTTTTTCCATGGGTGCCGCTGACACCGATGGATTTTCTGTAGTTGTCCATGATCTGTCCCAGTAGTTCGGCCCGGGACAGCATGGGGATGCCGGCTTTTTTCGCGGCGGCGTATTCCGGGTTGTCTTCGTGGATGGCTGCGGTATAGACCACCAGATCAATATCAGGGGTGATATTTTCGGCGCGCTGTCCGATGGCAATGCGGGCGCCGTCTTTTTCCAGATGGTCCGTCAGTTCGGAGCGGCGGCTGTCCGATCCGCTGATGGTAAAATGTTCCTTTAAAAGAATCTCCGCGAGGCCGCTCATGCTGATGCCTCCGATTCCGATAAAATGAATGTGAACGGGGTGCTGATAACTGATTTTATACATTTTGTTCTCCATAGGGCCCGAAAGGGCAGATGCTTTCTATTAATTAAGTCATTTGACGTGTTTACCGGATTTCCAAGGATTAAGTATATCAAATCCTGTTTATTTGTAAAGCGTACAGAACCGGGTGTATTTTCAGAAAAAAGTTTAATTTCAGGATGGAAAGCATTGTGTGAAGTATTATGCGTATGATATAGTATATATGTATCATCAGCAGCAGGATTTCTGCTCCTTTTTCGTCATTTTAGACAAATGACAGAAGCGGAAATTAGTCGGTTTTTCATTAGCAAAATATTTGAGACTGGGGTGAAGAAAATGATTCACAAAGAGATGATAGCAATGCTGCTCGCCGGAGGACAGGGCAGCCGTCTGGGGGTTCTGACATCGCGGGTGGCAAAGCCGGCGGTGGCATTTGGCGGAAAGTACCGCATCATTGATTTCCCACTGAGCAACTGCATCAATTCCGGCGTTGACACCGTCGGTGTGCTGACACAGTATCAGCCGCTGCAGCTGAACGCCCATATCGGAATCGGCATTCCGTGGGACCTGGACCGGGCCAACGGAGGAGTCACCATACTCCCGCCGTATGAGAAGAGCGGGGGCAGCGAGTGGTACAGCGGCACAGCCAATGCGATTTACCAGAATATTCGCTATATTGACAATTATAATCCGGAATATGTGCTGATTCTGTCCGGGGATCATATTTATAAAATGGATTATGAGGTGATGCTGGATTTCCACAAGCAGAACAACGCGGACGTCAGTATTGCCGTGATGCCGGTTCCTATGGAAGAGGCCAGCCGCTTCGGCATCGTCGTGGCGGACGAGACACACAGAATCAATGAATTTCAGGAAAAGCCCCCGGAGCCCAAGAGCAACCTGGCATCCATGGGTATCTATATCTTCACCTGGAAGGTGCTGCGGGAAGCGCTGCTTGCCAATAAAGACGTGGAAAACTGCGACTTCGGCATGCATGTGATTCCGTACTGCTTCGACCGGGGAGACCGGATTTTTGCCTATGAGTACAACGGCTACTGGAAAGATGTGGGTACACTGAAGTCCTACTGGGAAGCCAATATGGAGCTGATTGAGCTGATTCCGGAGTTTAATCTGTATGAAGATTACTGGAAGATTTATACCCAGAGCGACGTGATCGCGCCCCAGTATATTTCTCCGGAGGCCGATATTCAGCGGGCCATTGTGGGAGACGGGTGCGAGATCGCAGGCACCGTCTGCGGCTCTGTGATCGGATCCGGTGTGCGGATTGGCAGGGGGGCGGTAATCCGGGATTCCATCATTATGCAGGATGTGATCATCGGAGATAACGTCCGCATCGAAAAGGGAATCATCGCCGAGGGTACCGTCATTGGAGAGAACGCGCAGCTGGGCATCGGCGAGGAAGTGCCGAATAAATTAAACGAAAAAATATACAATTTCGGTCTGGTGACCGTGGGTGAGCATACCATTATTCCGCCGGATGTACAGATCGGAAAGAATACTGCCGTCTATGGCGCGACAACCAAAGGGGACTATCCGGACGGAGTCCTCGCATCAGGGGAATACATCGTGAAGGCAGGTGGAAGAGAATGAAAGCAATAGGAATTATTTTAGCCGGAGGAAACAATTTCCGCATGCGGGAACTGTCCGCAAAGCGCGCCATTGCGGCGATGCCTGTGGGAGGCAGCTACCGCTGCGTGGATTTCGCGCTGAGCAACATGACGAATTCCCACATCCAGAGAGTGGCTGTGCTGACACAGTACAATGCCCGGTCTCTGAATGAGCATCTGAGTTCTTCCAAATGGTGGAATTTCGGACGGAAACAGGGCGGCCTGTATGTATTTACGCCTACCATCACCAGGGAAAACAGCCTCTGGTATCAGGGTACGGCGGATGCGATCGCGCAGAATATCGATTTCCTGAAAAACAGTCATGAGCCGTATGTGGTAATCACCGGCGGAGACTGCGTATACAAGATGGATTACAACAAAGTCCTGAATTACCATATTGACAAGCATGCCGATATTACGGTGGTCTGCAAGACGCTGCCGGAAGGTTCGGATGTCAGCCGGTTTGGTGTCGTGAAGATGGATGAGGACGCCCGGATCGTTGATTTTGAGGAAAAACCGATGATGACGGATTCTCATACGATTTCCACCGGAATCTATGTCATCCGCAGACGTCTGCTGATTTCTCTGCTGGAACGCTGCATGGAAGAGAACCGGTATGATTTTGTCAGCGATATCCTGATCCGCTACAAAAGCATCAAGAAGATCTACGGATATAAGATGGAAGACTACTGGAGCAATATCGCTTCTGTGGATTCTTATTATCAGACAAATATGGATTTCCTGAAACCGGAGATCCGTCAGTACTTCCTGCGCCAGGATCCCATGATCTATTCCAAGGTATACGATCTGGCACCGGCAAAATATAACGAAGGCGCCGCAGTGCGCAATTCGCTGATTGCCAGCGGATGCATCATCAATGGCAGCGTGGAGAATTCCGTGATCTACAAGCGCGTGTTTATCGGCAAGAACTGTGTGATCAAGAATTCCATCGTATTGAATGATGTATATATCGGAGACAACACACACATAGAGAACTGCATCGTGGAGAGCCGGGATACCATACGGGCCAATTCTTATCTTTGCGGGGAAGATCAGATTAAAATCGTAATGGAACACAACGAAAGATATGTAATGTAGGTGTAACTGCCGTAGGCGAATCATTTGGAGAGTGGGGGAAAAATGAATATCACAGACATTAGAATTCGTAAAATCGACAAAGAAGGCAAAATGAAAGCAGTCGTTTCGATCACCATTGATGACGTGTTTGTCGTGCACGATATCAAGGTAATTGAAGGAGAAAAAGGGCTTTTTATCGCGATGCCCAGCCGGAGGAACGCCGAAGGCGAATATCGCGACGTAGCGCATCCGATCAATTCTGAGACAAGAAAGTACATCCAGGATCTGGTTATGGACAAATACGAGGAAATGCTGACAGCAGGAGCAGGCGCATAACAGATCTGCAGACTGGTGGGAACCGGCATTTCCGGGAAACCGTCTTTCACTTGTGTTTCACTATATTATTTCCAGAAGACAGCCGTTTTTGAGACCGGCTGTCTTTCTTTCTGCTGTCTTTCTCTGTGATACTTGACACAGCCGGCGGTTTCGGTGTAAATTTTACAGAATCATGAGCGTGAGGAGACGGCTGTCTTTTCGCGCCTGAAGCTGTGTCCGCAGGTTCTGCGGACCGAAGAAGAAAAAGAGCCTGTTTGGCAGACGAAAGCAAGGGAGCGAGCATATGTATCTGATTGCGGGACTGGGCAATCCTACTGCACAATATGAGAAAACAAGACACAATATAGGCTTTGATGCCGTCGATGTGCTGGCGCGCAAATGCGGCATTACGATGAACCGCCGGCAGTGCCAGGCGCTCACCGGTACCGGCTACTGCGAAGGACAGAAAGTCCTGCTGGCGAAACCGCTGACCTATATGAACTTAAGCGGGCACAGCATCCGGGACCTGATGCGCTACTACCGGCTGGACCCGGAGCAGGACCTGATTGTGCTGTATGATGATATCAGTCTGGATCCCGGCAGCATCCGGGTCCGCAAAAAGGGAAGCGCCGGCGGACACAACGGAATCAAAGATATTATTGCCATGACGGGAACCAGCGATTTTTCCCGGGTCAGAATCGGCGTGGGAGCCAAGCCCAGGGACTGGGACCTGGCGGACTATGTCCTGGGCAGAATGCAGGGAGAAGACAGGAAACAGGCAGATCAGGCGCTGGAAGAGGCCGCCCAGGCGGTGGGCCTGATGATTACCGGGCGGACCGATGAGGCGATGAACCGGTTTAACCGGAAAAAGAAGCCTGTCCCGAAGGAAACGGAACCGGCAGATAAAGAGAGCAGATCATCATGAAGATATTTACGGAACCACTGACACACCTGCAGGTGTATGAGGAGATTACAGACCGATATAAAACAGCGAAGAAACCGCTGGCCATATCCGGGTGTACGGATCCCCAGAAGTGCCATTTCATGTATGGCATCGGCGGGGA
>OCTW011527089.1_pt1 | contig 16105 bp, 19 predicted proteins | sample 1539671 | NCBI WGS metagenome assembly OCTW01 (sample SAMN02144230, study PRJEB22623) | gut metagenome | biome: sheep rumen | host: Ovis aries | place: New Zealand
GTTGTCTCTGGTGTCAGCTGGATTGATGTTTCCAATTATGATGCCAATAAAGGTGCTGCCTTGAAATCCATTCAGGAACAATACCATATCTCTCAAGAAGAAAGTATGGCGTTTGGCGATTACTTCAATGATGTAGAGATGTTAAAACAGTGCAAACATTCCTATGCGATGGCTAATGCTCATCCGGAAGTAAAGAAGATTGCGAATTTCCTCACATCCAGCAATGATGAAAATGGTGTGATGAAGATTCTAAATACCATATAACGGCAAACAATTTGATGAAAAAATAGAACAACGAAAAGTATGGTACTTCGTTTGAAGTTAACCCAATCGGTGATTGGACAGGCGGAACAGATGTTGATTCAGGTGCTACAAATAGAAAGCTTGGAAGTGATATGGCAGATTCTGTCACTGGCGGCGGACTTCATGGTAAGGATTTATCAAAAGCAAATGTTAGCGTTAATATCTATGCTTTCTTAAAATCACAGAAAACAGGTAAAGTAGTGGAACTTGCATGCGCGATTGGTGATGAGTTTATTGATGATAAACCTTATGGTGAGATTGCTTTAATTGCTAGAAACTTCATTGAAAGTTTAGGTGGATTTGAAAAATTCGCTGAATGGGGACTCTTCTAATGAGAAGAGGACAGGTGTATCGAAAATCAAAAAAGCTTGAGCGTTTCTATAAAAGTGATGAATGGCATCTTGCTCGCGCTTTCAAAATTGCGTTAAGAAATGGTCTATGTGAAAGTAATGGAAAGCCAGGTAATGAAGTACATCATATTGTTCATCTAACAATTAATAATGTTGATGATCCTAACATTTCATTAAACTAAAGCAACTTAAAACTTTTATGTATAGATTGCCATAACAAAGAGCATCATAGATTTGGAAGATTTGATTCATATTACTTTGACGTAAACGGCGACTTAAAGCATAAATCAAAATAGCCACACACGCGTAATTGTTCTATTGACTTCTAACAGTTAGGAAATCACAATAGTTAGAACAATACATTGTAGGAGGTGTACTATGAAAAAAGACAAATATTTTGAAATCTTAAGTCATCTGGTCAAACTAAAAACAACCCAAGAAAAGATGGAATTTTTATCAAATTCTATTGAGTCAATTGACTATGATTGTAATGGCTTTAATGACGAGTTGATACATCTTTATAATAAGTTAAAAGACGGAGAATAATCTCCCGGGATTCAGTGGTGGCGATACGTCAAAGTACCGTTCGCCCTCACCTCTAAATTACGCGAGGCCAAATTAAATTGGTTGGCACCTCATGAGGTGCCAACCAATTGGAATGCTAATGTTGTAAAATAGTTTTAAGGTCCAAGTTTAGGGGTTCATATCACGATTTGTACCAGACTATTTCTTATAGAAGCTTTTGATCATAATAAAACAGCATATCGTTGATATTGAAAATATCGAATTGTTGTTGTGAGATAAAATAACGGATGATGCAGTCTCTTAGATTGTCTTTTGCAAGGGAATCATGATTTATATCAAGGAAGGATTCTATTTCTTCTAATGGTAAAGATAAGGTGATGCAGGAAGAAAGAATTTGATCTTTTGTTGGTTGATTACCTGATGTCATCTTATGGAAAGAAGAATGATCCATGTTGGCGAGATAACAGAATTGGGACTCAGTCAGTTTGGATTCTTCAATGTAGTGTTTGATCTGTTCTAAGAAGGGTTTACCAGTTATATTTGATTTCTGAGTATTCTTCGTCATAGGGAAATGACGCATAGGGTGAACCTTGGAAATCTGTTGTAGTTTTAAATAGCGATCAAACTCATCATGAGGTATGTCTATTTTATCTAAAAGAGTAAGATAGACTCTCATGTCATGGTCTTTTAAAAAGGTAGTGATGGTATCTTTAGCTATCTCATAGGCTTCCTTTTTGGGATATCCATAGATACCAGATGAAATCAAAGGAAAAGCGATGCTTCTTAATCCTTTCTTGTAGGCTAGAGATAGACTATTTTGATAGCAGGCTTGTAAAAGCGGTCTATTTTGTAGACTGTGTTCTTGATAGATCGGACCAGCAGTATGAATGATATATCTTGCCTTGAGATTGAATCCTGGTGTGATCATTGCCTCTCCAGTAGAGATAGGAGAGAGTTTTTCACAGGCTTCTTCTAGTTTCTGATAACCAGCGGCAGCAAAAATAGCCCCGCAAACCCCACCGCCAGCTAAAAGGCTCGTGTTGGCGGCGTTGACAATGACATCAACATCAAGTCTGGTGATATCTTCATTTATCAATAGAAATGGCATGAATTCATCATAACACGAAAGCGGTAAAAAGCTCAAATTGTGATATAGTAAATAGCGAGTTTCACATCATAAAGGCTAGTGATAAAATATTCATAGTATGTTTCTTGCCAATTATCATACCCACACCAAGAGATGTGGTCATGCCATCGGTGAAGATGAAGATTATGTCCTTGAAGCGCTAGGACATGGTTTGAGGTATCTTGGCTTTTCTGATCATGCCATGCTTCCCGGTTTTTCGGAACCTTATCGTCGCGGTGAATATGATTTGCTTGATGACTATGTGTCTTCTATCAACAGCTTAAAAGAAAAATATAAAGATCAGATCAAAATCTATCTTGGTTTTGAGGCGGAATCTTTCCCCGCCTATTACACCTTCTATAAAGAGTTGCTGGATAATGGGGTTTTGGATTATATGATCCTTGGCAACCATTGTGCGATGAATGAAAACCATGAGATATACGCTCATTTTTCTCATATCACCTCTCCTGCTCAGGTCTATCTCTATAAGGACTTAGCCATCAAGGCAATCTCCTCTGGCATGTTCAAGATATTCGCTCATCCTGATTACTTCCTTTCGAGTATCGAGAACTTTGATTCCGACTGCAAGAAATGTTCCCGTGAGATGATTGAGGCCTGTATCGCTTATGATGTTCCTTTGGAAATCAACCTGGCAGGTATTCGTACCGGTGAGAAAATGGTCGGCAAGAAGAAACGTTGGTGGTATCCAACGGATGATTTCTTTAAGATGGTTTCCAAATATAAAGCCAAATGCATCATCGGAGCGGATGCTCATGCTCCTCTTCAGATCGGTGATGAAGCAGCAGAATATGCTGCCGTAGAATTCATCAAGAGCCACAATCTGATTGTGGTCGATAAATTAGATAACATCATTCAACATTAAAGGATATCAATCTATGGACATCAAGGAAGGTTATCTCCCTTTTAAGGGATATCAGACATATTATCGAATCGTCAACCCAGCAGGAAAGAAGACTCCGCTTGTCATCCTTCATGGTGGCCCTGGTTCCACTCATAATTCCTATGAATTGATGGATCATCTTGCATTTGAAGATGACCGTCCTTTTATCATGTATGATCAGCTAGGTTGTGGACTCTCTTTTATCGAAGGCAAGCACGATGATCTGTTCAACAAGGAGGTCTGGGTAGAAGAATTAGAGAATCTTCGCCAACAGCTTCATCTTGATGAGATTCACCTTTTAGGTCACTCCTGGGGTGGTATGCTTGAAATCATCTATCTATGCGATTATCAACCAAAGGGTATTAAGTCCTGCGTCTTTTCCTCTACTTTAGCAAGTGCAAGTCTATGGAGAGAGGAAACACATCGTTTGATAGGTTTGCTTCCGAAATTTGAGCAAGAAGCAATTTTGAAAGCAGAAGAGAAAAACGAATTTGATTCCCTAGAATCTAGATTAGCGGATGAAGACTACATGCATCATTTTGTCGGTGGCCCATGGCCAAAGGATGCTCCTTCTTGTCTGACAAGAGAAAAAGTCAGAGGGGATGAAGCCTATCTTGCTGCCTGGGGACCTTGTGAATATTCTCCTCTCGGCTCTTTGAAGGATTATGAATACTTGGATAAACTACACCTCATCACTTGTCCGATTTTATTGACTAGTGGTGCTAATGATGAATCTACACCATTACAGAATAAGATGATGTATGATGCTCTTATGTGCGATAAGAAATGGGTGATTTTTGCTCACTCTCGTCACATGTCTTATTATGAAGAACATGAAAAATATAGTAGTGAGCTTTGCTCATTTTTAAACGCGACAGACTAAAAAGGAGATAGGAAATGACACATTTAGAAATTTTTCAGGATTTGGTCGCTAAGACACAATCCTATAAACCAGAGAAGAGAAAAGGTATTTTCAATATCTCAGAACTTTGCTTCCTTTTAGCTAGTCTTCAGGTCACCAAGGAAACCTTGGATCAGATTCAGTTTGAAGAACATAAGGAAGAATTCAAGACTCTGTTTGAGGATTATTATCCTCGCGCTTTATTAAAACATGGACAGTACCTTGCTCAGCTTAACCGGGTCTTGGATCATTTCAAGCCACAGAATCCATCTCCTTATAAGAAATTCACTCAGGCTGTTTTCCTTACAGCAAAATATTTCTCTCACTATGATTCCTTTGAAGCGTTCAGAAAGGAAGTCTATCTGACTTGTGTGGATGAAGATAGCACACTCGAATATCTGAAGAACTTCCGCAAGGAATCAAAACTCAGCAGCATGTATTTTGTGAAGACTTGTGTGTTTTTTGAAACGGCTGGTTTCTTTGATATTCCGATTCCATCCAAGAAGGCCAAAGAATATCTTCTTCCCAAGATGGAAATCGAAGACGAAAATGAAAAACTCTATAAGAGAATGCTTCATTTAGCCAAATCCAATAAGATTACCTGCCACGAACTGAACAAGAGAATTGAACTATTACCATGTTAGAAATCAAGAACCTCAGAAAAGATTATCTTACCGATGACAAGCCTTTTACTGCCTTAAGTGATATTTCACTTTCTTTTCCTGAGGTTCAGTTTGTCACGGTTTTAGGTCCTTCCGGTTGTGGTAAGACCACGCTTTTAAATTGTATCGGTGGTCTTGATAAGATCAGCGATGGTGATATCACCATTGATGAGAATTCTTTACCCAGGATGAATGATGCGCAACTGGATAGTTATCGCAACAATTACATCGGATTCATCTTTCAGAATTATTATCTGATTCCTCAGTTGAGCGTTTTAGATAACGTCAAGATTGCTTTGGCAGTCAGAAACTATAGCCAAGAAGAGATGAATGAGAAATCTATTCAGGCTCTTAAGAGAATCGGTATTGAGGATCTCAAGGATAAGAAACCAAATCAGCTTTCTGGTGGCCAGGCTCAAAGAGTGGCTATCGCTAGATGCTTAGTGACTTCTCCTAGAATCATTCTTGCGGATGAACCTACCGGCGCCTTAGATAGTCGAACCTCTGTTGCCATCATGGATCTTTTAAAGGAATTATCCAAAGACCATCTTGTCATCATGGTGACCCATAATGAGGATTTAGCTAGAAGATATGCAGATAGAATCATCAATCTCAAGGATGGTAAATTAGTCTCTGATATCACCTTAAATCAGGTTAACAAACAGCCAGAAGAAGAGAAAAAAGAACTCAAGAAGAGCAAGTTATCATTCTGGATGAGTCTAAAACTGGTGTGGAAGAACCTGCTTTCTCGAAAAGGGAAAAACATTCTGACCAGTATTGCAAATTCCTTTGGTATCATTGGAATTGGTTTCTTCTTTGCAATCAATTATGGCTTTAATCATTACTCAACAAATCTCTCTACTGCTTCTGCGACTTCTTTACCTGTTGTCGTCTCAGCCTATAACCGCAAGAGCCAGACGGAATCCTTTTCATCGAAAAACGCATCGGTCTCCTATCCTGATGTTGAGGAGATTTATCCTTCGGTAGACACTTCGACTTCCTATTCCTACACCTACAACAATTTCACCCCTAAGTATATGGCCTATCTGAACCAGTTGCAGGAAGAAGGTATCCTTCGTGAATACATCACCAGTTATAGCAACAACTATTCCTATAACCTGACAACCACATTCCCGGATTCCTTGGATGGCGAACATAAAGGTGGATTAGGCTTAGTCAACACCACCGTTACCAGCTACAACTATTATGCGTATAGCGCTAAACTTCCTTACAACATTTTCCATGTTCTCTATGGCGATATCTCACAATATGATCTCATCACCAAGAATTACACCATTCCAGGAACCAACCAGAAGAGTCACTTACCAACAAACAAGAATGAAATCGTTCTTGTCGTCAATAACTACAATGCGGTCAACTTTAAGATTCTGCAGCAACTAGGCTTCTATCATAGTGAAGATGAACAAGAAGATGTCGAGGATGAAACCCTTAAGAGCAAGGTCAAACCGATTTCCTTTGGCGATATTCTCGGTAAAGAATACAAGGTTTTTGATAACGATGAATTCTATACTAGCCTTGCTGATGAAGAACTGACTGATGCCAATGACTTTACAAGAACCATTCATCATTATTCCAAACAGGAATTGACCAAAGACTTCTATGATAACCATGGTGAAAGTCTAAAGATTGTCGGTATCATCAGACCGAAGAGAACTTCACCATTTACTATTCTTGCTCCCGCCTTATGTTATTTGCCTTCTTTACAAGAAGAACTGATGCCAAAAAATGAACAGAGTCAGTTATCAAGAAGAATCAAAGATAATATCCTGTTCCATGCACCGGTGGGCATTGACAAAAACAGTGCCTTGCTTGTGTTTTGCTTAGAGATTCAGGAAGTGCTGAACAATTATTTTGCCTCGGCTTCTAGTGTCTTACCGACCGAGGAATTGAATTCTATCTTCAATCGCTATTTCTATTACTATCCTTTAGAAGCGACAGGCTATATGTATCTTGGCTTTTCTAGTTTCTTAAGCGATGCGGCAAATCATGGAGCAAATCTAGTCTCTGATGAATTGCTAGGAAGAGATTTATCTCAGCAATCCGTTTTAGAAGAACAGATGGAAAAAATCAGCAAGGCCGGTTTTCCACAAGAAGGTGAACCAGATTATCAGGCTTTATATGATGAGATCATCTCTCTTGTCGCTTATGCTAATGCGTATTCAAAAATTACGGGTATTGTTCTTTTCCCCGTGGATTTGCCATCAAGAGCCCTTTTGATTGAACGCTTAGATGTCTTTAATACTTATAACGACAAACTGGAGCAGAAAGATAACAAGTATGCAACTAGTGATGAAGAAAAAGTTTACTATGTCGCCTCTGATGCCAATGAACTGATTGAAGAAGTAGGCGAGATGATTACTCTCGTCTCCACGATTTTGATCGCTTTTGCAGCGATATCTTTACTCGTATCTAGTGCAATGACAGCTTCCTTGACTTCCAATAACGTTTTGGAACGAAAAAAGGAGATTGGTTTGCTTCGTTCGCTTGGTTCATCAAAGAAGGATGTCAGTCGACTATTTGAAATGGAAGCAATCATCATCGGACTATTGGCAGGTGTGGTAGGATCATTGATGACATTCTTCTTATCCTTCCCGCTAAATATTCTGATCAATTCCACTTCGACGATTTCTTATTACAATGTCGGCAATATTTGTCATTTCACCTGGTGGCATGCTTTGATTATCGTCACTGTCTCTGTTGTTCTTGGTTTTGTATCTGCTCTGATTCCAGCCTTAAAAGCGAGCAAGCAAAACCCGGTGGAGACACTCCGCAGCGAATAATTTTTTCTTGAAGATAAAGATATATATATCTATAATAAGTAAGTCATGCAGTTTTAAAGTGCATGAAAATAGAAAAATATAACAAAAAAGAGGTAAAAACTATGGGTAGAGCACATGAAGTCAGAGCTAAGAGAATGGCTCAAACAAACGCCGCTAAGTCCGCGTTATTCAACAGAGCTAGTAAGGAAATTTATCTTGCTGCTAAGTCTGGTGTTCCTGATCCAAAAGAAAACCTCGCTTTAAGATCTGCGATTGAAAAGTGGAAAGCTCAGCACGTTACCAGAGATGTTATCGATAGAGCTGTTGCCAAGGCTAAGTCCAAGGATTCCGCTGACTTCATTCCAGGTAGATATGAAGGTTTCGGTCCTGCTGGTGTCGCCATCATGGTCGATACTTTAAGCGACAACGAAAAGAGAGCTTTCTCTGCTGTCAGAGCTTGCTTCACACATCATGGCGGTAACGTCGGTAACTCCGGTTGCGCTGCTTTCAATTTCCAGAAGATGGGTGTCATCTCCTTTGATAGCGATAAGGCTACTGAAGAAATCGAAGAATCTCTCATCATGAACGATGTCGATCTTCAGAACGTCGACAAGGATGAAAACACTGTTGTCATCCAGGTCACTCCAGAAGCTTTGAATCACGCTCGTGAAGTCTGCGTTTCTGAATTCGGTGTTGGTGAAGATGACTTCTCCACTTGCGAAGTCACCTTCGTTCCAACTGTCACTGTTGATAACATCAGCGATGATGACAAGGATAAACTCCAGAAGCTCATCGATGACTTAGATGAATGTGAAGACGTCCAGGGCGTTTATCACAACGGTAATCTCTAATCAGAATTTACATGCCCTTCGAAAGAAGGGCATTTCTTCTTCGTGAATATTTGGTTATGTGGTACAATAAGGCCTATGAAAAACAATAATTATTTTGAACGTTTCAAAAAGATCTCCAAGGCAGATTGGATCATTATCGGCTTGATGTCAGCAGCTGTTATCTTTGCGTTATATATGTCTATCAGTTTCAGTGTCACGTTATCTAATGGTCTTACCTTATTTGGTGATAGTGCAAAATACACCAATGATGCAGTAGAAGTCAGTGGACCGACTAACGCAGATATCTCCGTCTTGATTCTCTTCTGGGTTTTGACCATCCTGGTTCTTGCTTTAGATGTGTTTTATCTCTTCTTCAAGAAAATAGATGATAAGAAAGTGGTCAAGAAAGAAATTGTTGATGGTAGAACTGTTATCATCTCTGAAGAAAAGGATACTAGCCATGCTGAAAAGTGATCTTTTGGACTTAGCAAATCTCCAACATACGGAAATTATCCGTTTTACCTTAAAAGGTGATACCTTGAATCTTCTTGTTGTCGGTGACAATGAAGAAGATTCCGCTCATGATCATCATGATGATGAAGATGGCCATGATTGTTGTGATGGATTAAATGGACATCTCTTCTTATTGACATTTAAGGGTGTGAAAAACTTCACCACTAAGGGTGATGAATGTGATAACTATAAGACCATCAAGGTTGAACATGACGTCAATCATCTCTCTTTAGAACTAGAAGGTTTTAATTTTACCGATGATGGTAATTTGTTGACAATGGGCTTTGATTTTGAAAGTTTCACGGTTGCTGATAAAGGTGAAATTGAAGGACCAGACGCCTAAAGATAAGAACAACAAAAATAGGATATCCGGAATAGACTTATGATCTATTTCTGAATATCCTTATTTTTTATAAATTTCTCTTCTATGCCCGATAGATAAAGCAAGAATCACTAATTTGTCATCGTAGATAACACAAAGTAATCTGTAGTCGCCGATTCTATAGCGCCATTGACCGCTTCTATTGGCGGTCAAAGCTTTTCCTTGGGCTCGCGGGTTATTCGTACCCACTAAATTTTTTTCAATCCATCCACGCAAAATCTTTTGGGTAAATTTATCAAGTTTCTTGAATTCTTTTTTGAAGCGATCAGATAACTCGATGTTATATTCCTTCATCGTCTAATTCCTTCCAGAAATCCTTCAAAGATGTGGTTTTACATCCACTTTCTATGTATTCTTTATATGCCTCATCAGCTACTTCGATATCGAATTCATCTTCTATTTTTTCAAGAAGTGCTCTTTTTAGCGCCTCGGAGAGAGAAATTCCATTGAGAGCTGCGTAACTTTTAAAAAGATCGTTTTCTTCATTATTTGTTCTGACAGAGATAACAGCCATTCTTTTTTCCTCCTATGAAATTATTATATAGTGATGTTTGAGTTAACGCAACTACAATGTAGTTTTGCTAAAAACAAACGGAGATAAAAATAGGATATCCGGAATAGACTTTTGATCTATTTCTGGATATCCATTATTTTCTATATGAGAAGAATTAATCCGCTTCAGCGTCTTCAAAGGCCTGCTCATCTTCATCTGTTTCATGATGAGAAGCGGTGACCTTGTCTCTGATGCCGGCTAAGGCAGCATAGACTTCTTCATTGGAAGCGTCAGGGTTTTCTTTGATGTATTCATCAAATTCAGAGATGATGTCACCCATGTATGGTTCATCATGGATTTCATCATATTCGGTTGGATCAAAGTAGTCGTCGTCGTGATCATGATCGTCGGCTTTGACCGTGTTCTTTTCGCTCATGTATTCCGGATAATCGGGATCGATGCTGATATATTCGTGTTCTGGTTCGAAGTATTCGAAGACGACGCGAATATGGATAGCGACATTCTTTAGCGCTTCGAAGATGATATCTTTGACGATGGTTTCTTTGTCCTGTTCTTCATATGGAGCTTCAACTTTGACGTTTAAACGGAAAGAAGTCTGTTCAAAACCATCATGGATGATGAAAGATTCTGGTGCGAAGAACTCTAATTCGTTATCTTCTACGCCATAGGCTTCTTTCAACTTCTTGTGAAGTAATTTGGTTTTGCTGATTGCCTCATAGTGGTCCATACCTAATAAAGAGACTGTAATCATATTGGTGTTCCTTTCTAGATACCTTCGTTTCCTGGGTCAATGTTGACGAGGATTTCGGCATCTTTGTTTGCAAGACGAATGGTCTTGAGACCCCTGAAGATTTCATTTGCCTCTTCAGGAGATTTATATTTTATCAAAATGTTTCGATAATATCTTCCATTAATATGTGGAATATAGGGAGCAGTTGGTCCATAAACGTTGAATCGCTTGTTTCCAATGGCCGAAAGCAAATATTCTCTGACCTTATCTCCAACCTTCTGAGCGTAAGAAGAATCCATGGCCTTGATGGTAATCTGAGCAAGGTAAGTATAAGGCGGATATTGATATCTCTTTCTTTCTTCCATCTCCAGCTTATAGAAGGTCTCATAATCCTGTTTGGCAGCAAGTTGAATGACTTGGTTATCGGGAACGTATGTCTGAAGCAAGACACGACCTTTTAGATCTTTTCTTCCGGCTCTACCGACAAACTGAGAAATGAGGTCAAATGTTTCTTCGTTAGCCAGATAGGTGGGTAGGCGAAGAGAACTATCAGCATCTAGCATAGCAGCGAGAGTGACGCGAGGAAAGTCATGACCTTTGGCGATGACTTGGGTTCCGACGATGATATCTGTTTCTCCATCGGCAAAGGATTGCAGGACTTCATGTCTGACCTCGTTAGATGAGATATCGCTATCGAGTCTGGTGATCTTTGCAAGTGGATAGAGCATCTTTAATTCTTCATAGGCTCTTTCTGTACCATAGCCAAGAGAAAAGAAGTCTTCACCTCCACATTCACAGCGATAATTATAGGAATTGACGTGGTATCCGCAATGATGACAGCGAAGAGTGTTATCTCGTTTATGAAGGCTTAAAGGAATGTTGCAGTTTGGACATTTGGCTGTCGTGTGGCATTTGCGACAGGTGTAGGTTGGTGAATAACCTCTGCGGTTGATCAGAATCATCACCTGCTCATGTCTGGCTAATGTCTTGTTGATTTCTTCCTGAAGAGGAATGGAAATCAAAGAGGAGACTTTGGCATCCAGAACATCGGAATGATTCATATCGACAATGATGAGCTCTTTTTCCTGGTTCTTGGAATAACGGGTGTTGAGATAAATTGGTGTGTAAAGATTATGACTGGCCCTGGCTTTGTCGATGACACGAGGAGTGGCAGAACCTAATACGACTTTGCACCCTTGGATTTCTGCTCTCATCTGCGCCACTTTAATGGCGTCGTAATAAGGCACGTTATCCTGTTTGTAGGAGTTGGAGTGTTCTTCATCGATGATGATGATTCCTAAATCCTGAACTGGTGCAAAAACAGCGCTTCTTGTTCCTAAGACAACCTTGCTTTCTCCGGAGAGAATGCGTTTGTATTCATCATATTTGCGAGAGTCTCCTAACGAGGAGTTGAGAATGGAAATGGTATCTTTGAAATGAGAGGCAAAGACATTGGCCATATGATCGGTAAGGGCGATTTCTGGTATGAGAATCAAGACACCCTTGTTTTCTTTAAGATAGCTTTCTGCCAACTTGATGTAGATTTCGGTTTTTCCTGATCCGGTTACACCTTGCAAGAGGAAGGTTTCTTTTTCTTTTCCATGATAGATGTCTTCATAGGCTTTGTTCTGTTCGATGGTTAAATCAAAGGGGATCATCTCAGAGGCTTCAATTTCAGGAATGCGGGAAACAGGAATGGATTGTATAAAGAGTGCGTTTTTCTTCAATAGGCTTTCCAGTGATTTTTTGGCGGTGATCTTACTTGCTCTTAAACCATTTTCACTGCTTTGAATCTTGGAATAGAGAACGGCTTCGTTTTTGGATAGCAAAGAAGAATCGTACGGATTAGCAAAGATGAAATCAACAAACTTTCCTTGTGGTTTATTCAACGCTGAGTTTTTAGGTTTGAGACTTGGTGGCAGCATGCTGTTGAAGACTCTGATAAGATCAGACTGGTAATAATTGGCAATGTTTTTGGCTAGCAGGAGCAAGTCATCATCAAGAAGTGGTTCATCATCGACTTTTCTGATGATCTTGGCTAAATGGATTTCTTCTTTTTCTTCATATTCTTCTATGGTCATGTTGATGGTCTGAGGTTTTTCAATGACAAAACCGATGGTTTCTTTTGAAGAGCCAAAAGAAACCATGACTCTCATTCCCTGCGTGATGGTTTCATCTTCACTATAGTAGGAAAAGGGTCTGTCTAACGCCACGATAGCTCGACCGATCAATACTTTTACAAGATAGAACATGTCAGTTGTTATTGTTTACCTGTTTTGCTTTTAATTGTAGGAATTCGAATGTCTGATTGTCCATATCTTTTTTCTGAAAGAAGAAGTTTTTTTGTCCGTCACGATAGAAGATGAAAATCAGCGTATCCGAAGTCTTGTAGGACTTATGGCACATGGAGAAGGTATATTCCTGAGGGATGTTGTTGGTTTCAAAATAGATTTTGTCCTGGTAGATAGAAAAATTCTTTTGCAGGGTCTTGTTCTGTCTATTTCTATCTAGCAAAGGAAGAACAAATAAAAGAATCAAAGAAATACTCAAGGAGATAAGGAATAACACCAATAAGGCATAGCCAAGGTTGTTTTCGTTTCTAGATAGCACGAGATATAAGCCTAATCCTAGAGAAAGGAGGGAGACCATAGTCAGGGTGAGGATATCTTTTCTGTACGTTGCCCAAGAAACCTTGAAGAAAGGAGAATACCCGATATTAGAAGTAGTGATATTGGCAATATGCTGACCAAGATCATAGCCATCCTTGAATTCTTCTTTTGGTGTCATTTTTAAGGCTGGGCCTTTGGCTTGTTTGATAAAGCGGATGAGATAAAAGAGAATGAAGAAAAGAAGCGAGAGAACAAAACCGATGGTGAAAAGCAAGTTGAATCCTAGACCAATAGAAGAGTAGATGATTTCTCCTGTTTCATCTTTTGTGGCTGTATGGATGGTAATCAACAGAGAAAGGATAAAACCAACAAAAAAGAATAAGGTTAAAAAACCTGTGAAACGTACTCTGATTGAACGAGGTGAATTATCTTTTTCTAACACGATATATATTTTACTACACTTGCTTTCAAATCTTCTTTCGCATGTGCTTGAATTTCTTCTAATGTCTTGTTCTTATCCTTCTGGATGGAATAGATTTCTTTAAAGCCGATATTTCTTAAAGAATCATAGACCTCCTTTTCGACATATCCAGATAACAGGACAAGTCTTTTGTTTTGACTGTGTTTCGCAATGATAGAAATGCATTTCCCGTTTAAGGAAGAAGAATCTGTCTTTCCTTCTCCCGTGATGATCATATCGACATCTTTGATTCGTTCATCAAAGTGATAGAGGCGTAAGATTTCTTCCGCCCCAGATATAAGATGACTAGGAAAGAAGGAAAGGAAGGCAAACCCTAATCCACCGGCTGCTCCACTACCTTCTTGCATTTCTTTCTTAGAACAAATCAAGGAAGCATAATGCTTCATTCCTTCTTCTAAGTAAGGTAATTGATTCTTGCTTGCCCCTTTTTGCAACGCAAAAGTGTAAGTGGCACCCTGAGGACCTAATAGAGAGTTGGTAACATCGGATAGAATTTTAAATGTGCAGTCTTTAAGTCTTTTATCTAAATGAGAAATATCAATTTGATCGATATCATTAAGCGTTCCACCAGTAGGAATGAAGGCTTTATGTTGATGATAGAAGAGTACTCCTAGAGCAGCTAGCATACCTGCACCACCATCATTAGTGGATGATCCACCAAGCGTGATGGTGAATTCTCTGATTCCTCTATCCAATGCATCATGAATCACTTCTCCCACACCATAAGTAGTAGTGATGAATGGATTGTGAATCATTTGATTTAAACCCATGATCAAAGCCGTTTCAATGATGGCTTTGTTCTTATAGGTTAGATAGGGTACACTTCTTGTGTCTCCCATCTGGCAACCGGTGACTTTCACAACTTGCTGTTGATACTCTTTCAGAACTTCCTTTAGACAAGCAAGACTACCTTCTCCACCATCAGCAAAAGGAAGACCCTCAATGGTTAATGAAGGATATTTTTCAAGAAGTGCTGAGTTGATGATATCTGTTACTTCTTTTGATGTGAGACTTCCTTTGAAGGAATCAGGAATAATTAAAATTTTCATATTTTGCTTTTAAATATTATAGGAAAAGACTATATTAAATCATGCAAGAAAGAAAGGAAAATGAAATGAAAAAGAACGATTTAATTCTCAATGGTATCATTTATCTTGTGATCGGTATCCTCTTATGTGTCGGTGTCAGCGGTAACGACATCATCGGTTGGATCTTCTCTGGCACTCTATTAGTGGCTGGTGCCTGTTTGATTCTTGCCAGTCTCATCAAGACCAAAGCTGTCTTAAGCAGTTATGGTATGACTGGTGCGATCCTGATTACTATCGGTTTAGCTTTACTTCCACCAATTGCCTTATTCCGCAGCTACTTTGAACTCATCTCCTTGATGATGATTGTCATCGGTGCCTTATTCTTACTTGATGGTGTCCTTGGTCTTGCTAATAAGCGCAATACTGTTGGTTGCCTCATCATCTTGATCACTGGTGCTATCTTATTGACCTTCGGTTTACTCTTATGGTTCAACGTTGGTGATTTAAGAAGATTTGCTTCTTTAATCTTAGGTATCGTCTTAATCATCTATGCTGTTCTTCTTCTCGTCTCTGGTTTCACCGGAAAATCCTTGGTTGGAACCGTTGTTGTCATCAAGAAGAAATAAGAAACAGAACGATTTATTGGCCTTCCTTACCTTCTATAGGTGGGAAGGCCATTTCTTTTTTCTTGTTTGTGATAGAATACTGCCATGGAATATCAATATGATCATGTTACTCATGAGAGCCTAAAACCTTTTGTTCCGCAAGGCTGTCAAATACTGATTCTTGGTTCGTTACCAAGTATTGCGACTCGCGCCGCTAACTTTTATTATGCTCACAAAACTAACCGCTTCTATAAGGCTTTAGCCGGTGTGTTTGAGGAAGATGAACCTCTTAGCATACAAGAGAGAAAAGAATTCCTGACCAGACATCATATTGCCTTATATGACTCTATCTATGAGTGTGACATTCATGCTTCTAGCGATGCTAGCATCAAGAATGTTGTTTCTTCAAAGCCTATTTTGGATGCCATCAGAAAAGAACATGATATCAAGGCTGTTTTTACTACAGGGAAAGCCTCTTATGATGTCTATCGTAAATATATTGGTGATGATAATATTCTTCTTCCTTCCCCTAGTGCAGCCAATGCCGCTATGTCTTTAGATAAACTGATAGAAGCATATCGTGTCATTGTGGGTTATATCAAAGATTGATAATTTTTCTAAAATAAACTATAATCTTTTCGCTTTGGGGCTATAGCTCAGTTGGGAGAGCGCCTCGTTCGCAACGAGGAGGTCGCCGGTTCGATCCCGGTTGGCTCCACCATTAAAGAACAATAGGTTTAATACAATTAAGTATTAAGCCTTTTTTTCTTTTACTTTTAATAAATGTTTAAGGATAATACCAATTAAGTGTTGATACTTCCTTTTAGTGCTATAATAGATGCGCTAAATATTAAAGTTTTTAGAG
>OCTW011587350.1_pt1 | contig 16102 bp, 12 predicted proteins | sample 1539671 | NCBI WGS metagenome assembly OCTW01 (sample SAMN02144230, study PRJEB22623) | gut metagenome | biome: sheep rumen | host: Ovis aries | place: New Zealand
CGAAGCGTCGGGCTCGCCCTTGATGAGCTCCTTGCCCGAAAATTCCATAATTACCTGACCCTCGCCGTTGGGGGTGATAAAGCTGTCGTGCTTTTCGGCGGTAACGCCGGTCATAGGCTGGAACCAGTGGGTGTAATGGGTACAGCCAAGCTCGATTGCCCAGTCCTTCATCGCGGCGGCAACAACGTTAGCCACGCTCAAATCGAGCGGCTCGCCGTCCTGAATTGTCTTTTTAAGTGCCTTGTAAGTTGATTTTGGAAGTCTCTCCTGCATTTTCTGGTCGTTAAATACCTTGCAGCCGAACATCTCGGGAACCTTAGACATAACAACTCTCCTGTCTGCTGATTTAAAATAGAGGCACTGTAAGCCTATGCTTACAGCGCCCTTGCTGTTATTGTCAGTATATTCTCTTTTTGTGATTTTGTCAAGATTTTTTTGAACGGTCTTTAGGTGTTTTGCTGCGTGATTTTTGGGTAATTTGCGGAAAAACATTTTTATTGATTTATTCACCGTGTAATGATAAAATATATTTGTACAATCTCAGGAGGAAAATGTATGAGCAAGGCGGCTATTACAAACAAAAACATCTGCCCCGTGTACAAAAAGTGCGGAGGCTGTCAGCTTCAGAATATGAGCTACCCCGAGCAGCTCAGTTACAAGCAGAACAAGGCGCAGCGTTACCTAAAGCGTTTCGGGAAGATTCTGCCGATTATCGGTATGGACAACCCCTATCACTACCGCAACAAGGTTCAGGCGGCGTTTTACACCGGCCGCAACGGCAAGATAATCTCGGGCGTTTACCAGTCGGGCAGTCACAACGTCGTCGGAATCGACAGCTGCCAGATTGAGGACGAGCTTGCCGACAAAATCATCGTCGGCGTCCGCAGGCTGATGCCGTCCTTTAAGATGACGACCTACAACGAGGACACAAGGCGCGGATTTTTGCGTCATATCCTCGTTAAGCGCGGCTTTGCGACCAATCAGGTTATGCTCGTGCTCGTCACCGGCAAGCCGATGTTCCCCTCGAAAAACAACTTTGTAAAGGCAATCTGCGAAAGGTTCCCCGAGATTACCACTATCGTGCAGAACATCAATCCCTATCAGACAAACCTTGTGCTCGGCGACCGCGAAAACGTGCTCTACGGCAAGGGATATATTGAGGATATTTTGTGCGGCTGCCGCTTCAGGATTTCGCCCAAGAGCTTTTACCAGATCAACCCTGTCCAGACCGAGGTTTTGTACTCAACCGCCATTAAATACGCGGATTTGAAGGGCAACGAAACCGTGCTCGACACCTACTGCGGAATCGGCACAATCGGAATTATCGCCGCAAAAAACGGCGCGGGCAAGGTTATCGGCGTTGAGTTGAACGGCGACGCCGTCCGCGACGCGATTGTCAACGCCAAGGCGAACGGACTTAAAAATATTCGTTTTTACAAGGGTGACGCCGGCGACTTTATGCGTGCCGCCGCTGATGAGGACGAAAAGCCCGACGTTGTGTTTATGGATCCGCCGAGGGCAGGCAGCAGCGGAGTTTTCCTTGATTCGCTGATTAAAATGTCGCCGAAAACCGTGGTTTACGTCTCCTGCAACCCCGAGACCATGGCGCGCGATTTGCGTTATCTCGAGCAAAAGAGCAAATACAGAGCGAGAAAAATTCAGCCGGTGGATATGTTCCCCCACACAAATCACATTGAGTGTGTTGCAATTATCAGATAATTGTGGTACAATAATAACACAAAGGAGATGTTATTATGCCGCAGATTATACCAATCAGAGATTTGAAAAATACAAGCGAAATCTCTCAGCTCTGCCACAGCACCGACAACCCGGTTTTTATCACAAAAAACGGCTACGGCGATATGGTAATTATGAGCATTGAGGCGTATGAGAAAGCGATGTTTTTGCAGAATGTTTCGGAAAAGCTCGCCCTTGCCGAAAAACAGATTGAAGCAGGACACGTTACCGACGCCGCCGAATCGCTCAAAGAGCTGAGGAATAAATATGGCTTATAATGTTTCTATAACCGATGGTGCTTCCACTGAGCTCGGTGAAATTCTCGATTATATCATCAACCGTCTGCAAAACCCTAATGCCGCCAAAGATTTTTTGGACAAAGTCGAAGAATGTTACGGAAGATTAACCGACAATCCAAAAATTTATCAGCTTTGCGATTATGAAAATTTTAAAGAAAAAGGCTACCGCAAAGCTGTAGTAAAAAACTATGTAATAATATACAGAATTGACGAAGCCGCAAAAACGGTTTATATTCTTCATATTTTTTACGGCAGGCAGAATTATTACTCTTATATTTAACACGGAGAACAATTATGATTATAGATTCCCACGCGCATATCGGAAAAATTTTAAAATTCAATATGAAAACCGAAGATTTGCTCTACTCGATGGAGAAGTACGGCGTTGATTTTTCGCTGTTCAGCAACATTGAGGGCGCGGAGTTCAGCCACAGCGGAATTAAAGTTCCGTTCTTTTTGACAAAGAAGCAGAACAAGCTGCTTAAAAATTCGATTGCCGAGGCGCGCAAAGCCCCGGACAAGCTGGGCGTTTTGGTTTGGTGCAAGCTGCACGGCGAAAGTCCCAACGATGAGTTCAGACAGCTTATAAGGGACAACCGCGATATTATCTACGGCTTAAAGTTCCATCCGTTTCACTCGCTGACAAGCCCCGACAGCGAAAACGCGGAACCGTTTTACGAGATTGCCGAGGAGTTTAACCTGCCTGTTGTGTCGCACACCGGCGGATGTGAAATCGCGATGTCCGAGCACCTTTACCGTGCCGCAGAAAAACACCCCGATATAAACTTCGTTATGGTTCATATGGACTTGGGCACGGACAACCGTGACGCGCTTGAGTACCTCGGAATGCTCCCGAACCTCTACGGCGATACAACGTGGGTTCCCGTCAAGACCACCCTTGAAGCAATACGCCGCTACGGAAGTAAAAAAATACTCTTCGGCACCGACAACCCGATTGACGGCAAGGACACATTACTTACGAACAAAACCGGCGACCGCTCGATTTATCAGGAGTATTTTAACGAGTTTAAGGATATGGTAACGCCCGAGGAATACGACGATTTGATGTACAGAAACGCGCAAAAATTATTCGGAATAAAATTATAAAAAGCACAAAAAAGCTCTCCCGCCGCAGTTCGCGCGAAGGGAGAGCTTAATTATTTATATTTCTCTATTAAATTTTTCGAGCATCTCGGACGCGTGTTTTTGAATATCGGTCGCGTCGAGCGCGTCAACCGTGTTGTCATTGTTAACATCGGCAATTATCTTTTGCTCGCCTGTGAGCTCGGCATTTTCCACGACGTACTTTTGAATAATCGTCGCGTCGAAAACATCAACCGACTTGTCGCCGTTGACGTCGCCGATCATATAGTTCTCACCGAACGGATCGAAGTGAACCGTCATCCAGTCGTTGCGCAAAGCGCACCACTCTTTGAGATAGTCGTAATTTTCCGCGTAGGTCGGCAGGGGCTTTTTGTAGTTATTGAGCCACCACTTACCGATATACCAACCGCCTTCCTTATAGTTGCGGTCAAAAACATCCTTGTACTGCGCGTAGGTAGTGTCGAGGAAGCCGCCGTCAGCGGAGATATTTTCTATAAACTCATAGTGGTCGCGGTAAACCTCTGAGACCAGCTCGTTGAACCAGCTGTACTGTGCAAGGTAAACAAAGAGGTTTTTGTTCGCGAAGATTCCGTTATAATCCGCGGCGTTCTTGGCGCGTGTTGAAAAATCGGGGTAGGCGTTGCCCGCGCAGAGGTCGTAGTCCCAGGCAGGACCTGCGTACAGCTTGCCGTCCTTATAGTAAAAATATACCGAGGTTCTCTCAAAGTCAAAGGTTTTTAAATACTCATTTAGCAGGTAATACTTCGCGAAGGACTGCAGGTCAACGTTCTGCTCTATCTTTTCTTTATCTCCGGTTCTCATCGCGGCGACAATGTCGTCCATAATCTTCTGAACATAAGCCTGCTGTTCCTCGTCAGGCTCCTCGGGTTCTTTGAAAGCGAAACGGAACTTTTTATCGACAACAAGGTATGTCACGTCGTCCTCGACGGTCACAGCCTCGAACTCGAGCAAAAAGTCCTTTTTGCCGTCGTTGGACTCTATGTCTATATTAACCCTGTCCTTGCCCTCCTGAACAGGCTCGTACAGAATATAGCAGCCGCGGAAGCTGCCGTCTACCCAAAGCTCGCAAATCTTCTGATTTGAGGTGTATTCAAGCCCGAGCTCGCGCGCAAGCTCAAAGGCGGTGTAGTTGCGCAAAAGCGTGGGGTCAAAGGCGTTGGCAAGCAAAACCCACTTTTTGCCGCTGCCCATTCCGAGCACGTTCTTTTTCTTGGCAAACTTAAAGGTAAAGGCTTTTTTCGTCACCCAGCTGATCGCGGTTGTGTTGCCCCTTACCTTAAACTGAACGGCGTCGCTGAGCTCGGTGCCGTCGGTGTCCTTAATCGAAATTTGAGCGTTAACGTAACCGTCCTCTTTTTGAAGAGTTGTGCCGTTGCCGTTTTCTGTGACTACCCTGATTTGCGGAACGTCAAGGTGCTCGCCGTCATAAACCTCAGCAGCCGATACGGACGGCGCGAAGCAAAGCGCGCTTACCGCGAGCGCGAGGCAGAGCATTACTGCCGACGCTCTTTTTAATACTTTTATTTTCAACAGATTCCCTCCTACGCTTTAAAAATAGCAAAATATTAAAGATTCTCGCTCTTATATTATAAATGATGCTGATAAAAAGTCAATATGCAAATATTTAAAACTGTCTGCCGTTATATGGTATTTTCGGCAAATTTTCAAAATCGTAGCTTTCAAGCTCATCAAGGCCGATGTTTGCGGTGCAGCTCTCGCTTATCATAATGTTTGAGTCGGCATTTTTGTCTGTATGCACCGCGATAACCGGAATTTTCTTTCCGCAGGCATAGCCGCATTCCCAAGCCGTTCCGCTGTCGCTGTAGCCGCCGTGGTAGAGCATAACCACAAAATCTGCTTTATCTATATTGTCCCTGTCCGTTTCAAAGGTCTTTTTTGCCCAAAGGGAGGGATTTTCGTCTTTATTCTCACGCACCTCGTGAAGTCTGGGGCTGAAAAGCTCAAAGCCGCGGTCTGTTAAGATTTTCTCGGCACGCCTGACGCATTCAAGCTCGAAATCATTAAAAAACGGCGAGGCAAGGTAAATTAACTTTGACATAACAATTCTCCTATTTAAAACATATGCGAAGGCTATTATAGCTTAAATTCGCGGTACCGTCAACTCTGATTTATATTTTGCAAAACAGCAGCGTTTATATTATCCATACAAAAAGAACCCTGCCCCCGGCAGCACAGGCTGTCAGGGGCAGGATTTGTCATAAAACAACAATCGCGATAGTTTATATTGTTTTGATATTAAAATTCCTGATATTCAACGCTTCCGTCGGAGTATTTGATCTCGTAATAGCCGTGACCCGAACCGTCGCAGTCATAAACCGGAGTTTTGGATACAACGGTTTTTCCGCCCTGCGAGGCTTGGCTTTCGCTTTCGGCAGGCTTGTTATTGCCGGAATTGTTGTTAGAACCGGAGTTATTGTTTGAGTTATCATTGTTCTGCGGAGACTCGGTCTTTGTACCGTAGGTGGTAATCTCCTTAACAGGCTCCTTGATTACCTTTTCGGACTTTTTCTCGCGCGATTCTTCCTTGCCGTCCACGTATTTAACGGTGTAAACGACCTCTTTTTCGCCCTTTACGCCCTGTTGAGTAACCTTGCTTTCGCCCTCGTTCATAGAGTCGTCGTACTCTTTTTCACTCTCAAAGTCGATTTCCTCGGTCTTTTTCTCTTCCTTGAACTCCACGCGCTTAACGACAATCTTCATTCCGCTTTTAATCGGAGTTTCAAGTTTTTCGCTTACGATATCGTCTTTTCCGAGTTTAACCTTTTGCTCTTCAAGGAAGCTCTTTACATCCTTGGCAGCTGTGCTGACTTCGGTGGTTTTGCCGTCAACGGTAAGTGTAACCTTAAGCGCGGCGGTGATGTTGATTGTCATACCGTCCTTAAGGAAAGCGGTTTTATCCGCGTCAACCGTGTCGTTCTCGCCGAGGGTAAAGCCGGCTTTTTTAATAGCCTCCTCAACGGTTCCGCCGACAAGCTCAACCTCCTTTTTCTCTGTGCCCTTAACAACCGTAACCTTGGCATAACGCTTGATGGTAATTTCGGTTGTGTCCTCGGTAATTTTCTCGTCCTTCTCGGGGGTGGTCTCGTCCTTTTCGCCCAGCTCAAGTCCGCCCTTTTCGATGACCTCAATTACCTTCATACCCGTTGTCGCCTCGACCTCGGTTTTTGTACCGCTGTCGTTAAGGGTAACTGTAACGGCTTTTCCGCCGCACGCCGCAAAAGACAGCGCGAAGCAGCACAGCAGCACAAAGCAGGTTGTGATTTTAATAATTTTTCTCATACTGATTATCCTCCTATCTCATAAAAATCATCGCCGTTTTTCGCGATAATTTTAACTTCCGTCTTTGTTCCGGCAGAAAACTTCTCCGCCGGCAAATACACCTTAAATCCGCATTCACATTCATCGGTGCAGATATTATAGGCTTCATAAAACGCGGTTTTTCCCTCGCTGTCTGTCAGCGAAACATAGAACACCGCGTCATCGCGCAAGCCCTCGCAGTCAACTTCTCCCGAAATTTCCGTGTACAGCGGTGAAAACTCGCAGGGGGCTGTTTTGGTTTTAACGCTGCCGTCGAGCTTTCCGCCCGTGTTCAGATATGTAAGCTCGGGAGCGGTAACAACCGGCGGTCTTGTCACAAGCCAGTCAAGGTTTCTCTCGACAAGCTCCATAACAAACGTGTCGGGCTTTGCCTCGTCAAAATCGTTTTCCAGCAGCATCGGGAACGACTTGGTAAACGCCGCCGTTTTGTACGCTGACGCAAAATACGGCAAAAGCGAATTTCCGAACGAATCGCGGTACATATACAGCGAACCGGCACCGTCTTTGCTCTCTGTTTTTATAGAGGTTTCCTCTACGGATTTGGTATCGGTGACGTAATTATACCTGTCCTCCGCGCCGTAATAGGTGTTAAACTCCGGCTCTGAGCCCGCCGGGAAAAACATATTGGCAAGGTCGCCGTCAAAGTCCTTTTTCCTGGTGCTCTGCGCGGTCGAGTAGTCGTCGTGCGACTTGCCCAGCTGCGTCAAAATCTCGTTATACGCCATCAGCGCGCCTTTGTTGTTCCAGTGGGAATCACGCGCTAAATACAGCGTCTCGCTGCTGTTTTCAAACAGCGGATACAAATTGCAGTAATTAACTCCGCTGTCCTTAAGCGCGTTGTTAACCTTTTCGCGGTTAGAATCGCCGGTTTTTTGAGTGTAATAATACGGCATATGCTCAGGGTACAGCGAGTTTTTGTTAGGCGCGACAGTGAACAAAAACTGCGCGCCGCGCGACTTTGAAAAGTCCTGAATCAGCCCCAGATTATGCGCAAGCGAGCTTGCTTTTCTGTCAGAAAAAACGTTTTCGCCCATGTAATTGTCAAGCGTTGAGCTGTAGTACAGCCAGCCGTCTGTTCCCGCGACAACGCTGTCGTTGTTTGAATTTAAAAACAACGAGGACTGAATTTTCGCGTCGGCGGTGATCGCGAGCGGTCTGAAAGCAAAGTGCTTTTCAAAGTAATCGCCCAGCTGAGTGGGATACGATGTGTTCGGCTTTCCGTCGCTGTCGGTAACGGTCGGCAGCTTTGTTTCTCTCTCGTTGCCGATCGGCTCGTTTGAAGGCGCGAAAATCATTCCCAGAGAAGGCAGCAGGCACAGTGCCAAACACGCGGTAATAAAAATTGCCGCAAGTATTTTTTTCATTTTACGCCTCCTCTAAAATCTAAAGTAAATGAACGGATTGTATCCGCTGGGTGAAAGTCTGAGAATACAGAAAAACAATCCCGCAAACGCCAGACAGTACAGCGCGATACTTATAATTCGCCATCCGGTCGAAACACTGCCGTCAGCGTACAGCTTCTGACGGATTTTGTCCGAAAGCGGTCTTATCGGCGCGCAGCCGATAACGGCGATAACAAATATGAATATAAACCACGGCGTAAGCTGCCTGAGCGCGAGGCTCATATCGTAGCCTGCGGGGCTGCCGAAGCTGAACATCCTGCCGATGTAGCTAAAGCCGTATGTGATTGTGTCCGCTCTGAACACCACAAAACCGAGGAGCACGACGAGCATTGTGTAGATATGCCCAATCGCCTTCGGCAGTTTTTTGAGGAAGGGCAGGTATTCCTCCAGCAGCAAAAACAATCCGTGCCACAGTCCCCACAGCACAAACGTCCAGTTCGCGCCGTGCCAAAGACCCGTGAAGAAAAATACTATTATTCGGTTCAGCGCGGTTCTGGCTTTACCCTTGCGGTTTCCGCCCAGGGGAATGTAGAGATACTCCTTGAACCAGGTCGAAAGCGAGATGTGCCATCTGCGCCAGAAGTCCTGAACGCTGCGCGCGCCGTACGGATAAAGGAAGTTCTCCTTAAACGTAAATCCGAACATTTTGCCCAGACCGATTGCCATATCCGAATATCCGCAGAAGTCGTAATAGATCTGGAACAAATACGCCGCCGCGCCGAGCCAAGCCGACAAAAAGCCGAGCTGTGAAGTGCTTTGCGCGAAGATAATATCCGCCGCCTGACCCATTGTGTTCGCAATCAGTACTTTTTTAGCAAGTCCGCAGACAAACCGCCTTAAGCCCTGAGCAATCTTCTCTATGCTCTGCGAGCGGTTGTCAATCTGCTCGGCGATATCGCGGTACTTTACAATCGGTCCCGCGATAAGCTGTGGGAAGAACGTGATATAAAGCAGAACCTTAAAATAGTTCTTCTGAACGCCGACCTCGCCGCGGTACACGTCGATTACATACGACAGTGCCTGGAAGGTGTAAAATGAAATACCGATCGGCAGCACAATCTCGGGAACCGGAACCGAAAGGTGCGTTACCGAGTTAAACGCGGTAACGAACATTCCGGTGTATTTAAACAGCACCAGCGTTCCGATATTGAACACCACCGCAATAATAAGCGGAAGCCTTTTTAGCTTTTCGGATTTTCCGATCCAAAGCGCGCAAAGGTAATTTACCAGCGAGCTAAGTATCATCAAAAGGACATAAACAGGCTCGCCGTAGGCGTAAAACACCAGGCTGAACGCGATTAAAAGCCCGTTTCTGACCTTGTGAACCGGAATAACCGTGTACAGCAAAAAGACTGCCGGCAAAAATATACATAAAAATTCTAATGAACTAAAAACCATTTTGCTTACCTAAAACCATAATTTCAAACCGCCTGCGGTTACTGATTTTAACCTCCGGATTAAACTAAACCTTAACGTGCATCCACGGCTGACCGGGAGCAATACCTGCCTTGTAATCCACATCGACCTTGGTGTTATAGCTGAGCGCGTAATATGAAGAATGGAATCTGTGGCGCGCCCATTCGGCATCGTAAACCAAGCCGTTGATTTCAGCCCATCCGTGTCCGCCGCTGCTGCAGGCGTAAACATTTGTATAGCCTATAGCTTTTGCCATATAGCATAACGCCGCGCCTACGCTGAAGCAGTTACCCGTACCGTTCGCAAGAATGTCGTTTGCGTAAATAACAGGCCAATCCATACCGTGATAATGCGGAATACGCGGATTCTTTTCGGGGTATTTATCTCTAATGTAGTTAAAGCTGGCTCTCAGCTTTTGCTCGTTGCTCATATTACTTGTGGTTATACGGGCAAGCAGCTTAAAGGCGTTAAACAGGTTTCTGTCAGCGGCAGTAGCAACCTTTGTCGCTTTGCCGTTCTGCACAATCCAGTCCGCGCCGTTTGAGGTTACCGCGCCGCGGTAGCTTGTGTCGATTCTGCCGTTTTTATCGGCGTAGCTGTAGCCGTCGCGGCTGTTGCCGACAATGCCGTTCTTCTGCAGAACGCCGTTTTGGTAATAATATCTGTATCCGTCGATGGTCTGATATCCGTCAAAAACAATTTGACCGTTGTTAAAGTTCCATGTGGTTGACCACGCGCCGTATGCCGCTGCGGCGTTTTCGGGCTCGGACAGTGCTCTTACCTGGTACGAGTAAAAGTCCTTTCCGGTTACCGCTTTGTCAATGTATGAGGTGCCGTTTACGATAATATATTCATAGGACGAATTTCCCTTTTTCAGCTTCGCAATCTGGTACTTATCCGCGCCGGCAACGCTGTTCCAGCTGAGCTTTAAATCTCCGTTCACCATGGACATATTCAAGTTGGCAGCCCCGATAAACATAAGGCTCTTAGGCTTAGAAAACGGTCCGTAAACTCCGTTGCCGATAGGACGAACCTGAACATAATACAGAACGCCCGACCTTACGGTCAGCATCGGATAGTAGTTGTTGGTTGTTGTAGCCGACTGCCACGATTGAGCGGACGCCGCCTTGATGTACACCGTGTACTTTACGGCACCGGGAACCTTTGTCCACTCAACGCGCATTCCGTTTGACTTGTTCGACAAAGTAACGGTGGGCTGAGCTATTTTGAGCAGAGCTTTTGAGCTTGACCACGCTCCGTATGCCGTACCGGTGTTTTCGGTGGCGTACATAGCTCTAACCTGATAGCAGTACTCCGTATTGCCTGCAACCTGCGTGTCGTTATAGGAGGTGCCGGTTACGGTATAATACTCAAAAGCGGACGCTCCCTTTTTCTTCTTCGCGATTTGATATTTGTTAGCCCCCTGGATTTCCTTCCAGCTTACATTTATTCCGTCGGCGGAATTTGAAAGCGTTACGGCAGGCTGTCCTATAAAGGTCATCGCCTTTAGCTTTGAATATGTGCCGCTGATATTGCCTGCGACAGGGCGAACCTGAACATAGTACAGCGAGCCCGACTTTACGTTGAGTATGGGGTAATATGTGTTTGTGGTTGAGGCTGTCGTCCACTTCGGATCCTTGGCAGCTTTGTAGTAAACGGCGTATCTTTTTGCTCCGCTGACCGCTCCCCAAGCCGCGCGGATTCCGTTTGACTTGTTAGCGAGCGAAACACTTGCCTGCGCCAGGGTAACTACGGATTTTGTCGTAGACCACGCGCCGTAAGCCGTGCCGTTTTTTTCGGTGGCGTACATCGCGCGAACCTGATAATTATACACGTTTGCGGCAGTTACGTTTTTGTCCGTAAAGGTGTTTGTATTTGAAGTGAAGTAGGTGTATGCCTTGTCGCCGCTTTTCTTCTTCGCGATTTGATATTTATTCGCGCCTTGTACGCTGTTCCACGAAAGTGTGTCGGCACTGCCGTTAAAGCTGACAGCTGTAATCTCCGCGCGAGAAATGCAGGTAAGGCTTCTTACCTTTGAAAAATCTCCGCTTACTTCGTCGGCAGTTACAGCCTGCACCTTGACATAGATAAGCTCACCCGAAGGGGCGTCGGGAACAATACAGCCTGTATCGGTCACATTAAAGCTCGTCCAGTCCTCCGAAGAAGCCGTTTTATAATACACAGTGTAGTATTCCGCGTTATCAACACTGCTCCACGCGGCTCTGAATCCTTCGACGGTGTTCGCCAGGCTCAGAGCAGGAGCTTCGGGTATATCCTCCGCACCGGAATCTCCGTTATCTTCCGATATAAACGGAAGCTCATATTCATCGTTTGCCGGTAAATCGGTTCCCGCCGCGCCGATGCTGAACGACGCTATAGATATAACTATAAGCGCGGCAGCCGCGGCCGATAAAGCGGATAAGATTCTTTTCATGTTCATTCCTCCCATAGTCCGTAAATTTATTTAAAAGATTTTTATAAAACCATCTTGCACTGCGGTAAGTTAATTCCAAACAGCCCTGCCGCCTCTGATTGTTACCTCTGATCTGAACGAGGTTTTGACGTTCCATGGATGATTCGCCATTTTATACGCGTAATAATCAGGGAAACCGTAGTTCGGCAGCTGCATATCGGGATCGAAATAATACCATCTTCCGTCCATATACACCTCTGCCCAGCCGTGCGGACTGCCGTTGCCCGTGTTTCCGACCGCTATTCTTGAACGGTATCCGCATACCTTGGCTATACATGTGAAGCAGGCGGCGTAACGGAAGCAGTTTCCTTTTTTATTCCTGAACATATCAATGGCAAGAGCCGGAATATCTGCCTTTGATTTCGGATGATCGTATGTACGCTTGTAAGGGTAATTTCTCGCAAGGTACATAAATCCGGTTTTCATTTTTTCATTTAATGTATTGCCGGTTCCGCAATTCATAACAAACTCCGCGGCAAGGTGCATCTCTTCGCTGACGCAGCATACGCCGTTAGCGTCCGCAAGATAATAGCCCTCGCTCTTTGAGCCTACGATTTGGTTTTTGAGCAAAACTCCGTTTTTGTAGTAATAGCGGTAACCGTTGTTTATCTGATATCCGTTCGGAACCCTGCCGTTTATAAGATTATATACCGATGACCATTCGCCGTAGGACGCGGTGTCGCCGGACTCGTTAATCGCCCTGAACTGATAAGCGTAGGTGTCCCTTGTGTTAGCGACTCCTGCGTCAACATAGGAATTGCCCGGTGCCGTAAAGTACTCATACGGATGATTTCCGCTCTTCTTTCTGGCGATTTGGTACTTGTTCGCGCCGGCAACGGCGTTCCAGTTTATCTTTAATCCGCCGGCTGACATTGACATTGCCTGAACGTTTACCAAGCCGAGGAAGGTCAGGCTCTTCGGGTTTGAATAGGGGCCGTAAACTCCGCCGCCCGCGGGACGAACCTGAACAAAGTATTTGGTGCCCGATACGGTATTGAGTATGGGGTAATATGTGTTATTTGTCACAGCAGACGACCACGCATGAGCGGAAGCGGTTTTGAAATAAACAACATATCTTGCCGCTCCGCTGACAGCCTTCCACTCCGCGCGGATTCCGTTTGATTTGTTCGCAAGCGTTACCTCGGGCTGAGTCATTCTGAGAATCAGCTTTGGCTGCGACCAAGTTCCGAACGCGGTGCCGTCTGTTTCTGTTTGGTACATCGCCCTTACCTGATAGTAGTAAACAGAGCCGTCAGCGACGTCCTTGTCAAGGTAAGAGGTTTCTTCGGTTGTGAAGTAGCTGTATGCCGAGCTGCCTTTTTTCAGCTTCGCAATCTGATAGTTGTTCGCGCCGTCTACCATTTTCCAGCTTATAACCGCGCTGTCAACGGTGTTCGAAAGCGTAAAATCCGGAACGCCGATAAACGTCATACCCTTTACATTTGAGTATGTTCCGCTGACGTTTCCGGCAACGGGACGAACCTGAACATAGTACTGAGTACCCGATGTTACGCCCAGAATGGGGTAATATGTGTTTGTGGTTGAGGCTGTCGTCCACTTGCTGTCCTCAGCCGCCTTGTAGTAAACGGCGTATCTTTTGGCACCGCTCACCGCTCCCCACGCCGCGCGGATTCCGTTTGACTTATTCGCAAGCGAAACCGTTGCCTGCGACAGGGTAACCGCGGATTTTACCGATGACCACGCGCCGTATGCCGTGCCGTTTTTTTCGGTGGCGTACATAGCCCTGACCTGATAATAATAAGCGTTCGCGGTCGTAACGTTTTTGTCCGTAAATGATGTTGAAGCGGTAGTATAGTAGGTGTAGGCTTTATCTCCGCTTTTTAACTTCGCAATTTGATATTTGTTCGCGCCGTCTGCTCTGTTCCAGGAAAGCGTGTTCGAGCTTGAGTTGTAGCTCAGCGAGGTGATTTCCGCGCGCGGAATATATGTAAGGCTCTTAAGAGCCGAAAATTCGCCTTCACGGTTGTTCGCGCCAATCGACTGAACCATTACAAAATACAGCTGACCGGGTTCCGCTTCAGAATAAGTGGCGCGTGTTTCATCTGTAGCAAGGCTCTGCCAGTCCTCATCGGATGCTGTTTTGAAGTACAGTTTGTATTTTTCGGCATTATTAACCTTGCTCCAGACACAATCCAAGCCGTTGATTCCGTTAGCGATGCTGAGAACCGGAGCGGCGGTTTTTGCAGTGCTGTCCGCGTTTTGATTTGACGTATTACGTGCCGCGACCTCGGGCTCTTCCTCGTACCCGGCCGCCAGCGGAGCGTCATCTTCGTCTGTTTTTTCAGGGACGGCTTGAGTTGCCGCCTGAGTCGTTGTCACATGAGTCGTCGCCGACTTAGTAGTTGCCGGCTGAGTTGTTGCCGGCTCGGTTGAGTATTCCGCAACCGTCGCGGCTTGCTCCGCGACTTCCTCAGTACCGGTTTCGGCCGCCATAACCGAACAGGGAGCGGCGCATATTCCGGCAACCAGAGTGATTACCACGGATTTAAATAATAGCTTGTGTTTCATAAAAACCTCCTGTGATTGTATAAAAGGGTGTAATAGATCTGCGAATACAACAAACAGTAAGTCTATCATATCCATTTTATTGCAAATCGACAAACAAGTCAATAGATTGAGCGGAACTTTTGAATATTCAATACATATATTGACAATTTAAAATTCCGTTTGTTTTTTTGACCGTCCAATAGCTATAACGAATTATATTTGAAAAATGATTTAAATTTTTGTTTTTTTACAAGATTTTCTCATACCTAATGCCTAAAGTGGCAATTTATTTGCCTTTTAAAAGAACAAAGATTATTACTCTTCAGCGGTCTGACCGCAAAAAAGCTCCGCCGGAATCGGTCACCCGGCGGAGTCTTTTTCTTGTTAAAACGATTTGCAATTTCTACTTTTGTATGATAGAATGACAAAAGCACTCCCATCAAAAGATGAAAGTGCTCTGCTTGGAGGCGACAGGCGGATTTGAACCGCCGCATCAGAGTTTTGCAGACTCGTGCCTTACCACTTGGCTATGTCGCCGTGTCAACGAGGTTTATTATATCATTTATAAAGCCCGTTGTCAAGAAAATATTTGCACATTTTAGATTACGGTAATTTTGCGGATAAAACCATGAGAGACTTAATAACATATGCACGCCGGTGCGAAAATATGCTTGACCGGCTCAAAATTAAATACGCGGATAACATCACCTACGCCGTCAACACCCGCGCGCAGTCGCGGCTGGGGCTGTGCAAAAAGCAAAATGACCGCTATACGGTAGAGATTTCCGCCGTGCTGTTGGACGAGCGCGCCGCTGAGCAGACGCTGATTGAGACCGTCCTGCACGAGCAGCTGCACACCTGCTACGGCTGTATGAAGCACACCGGGCGGTGGAAGCAGCTCGCCGCAAGGGTAAACGCCGCCTACGGCCTGAACGTAAAGCGCGCGGCAAACGACGAGAGCGTTCCCGGGGATTTGCTGCCGAAGCCGAAATTTATTATAAAATGCCAAGGCTGCGGAGCTGAGTTTCCACGCCGCAAGCTGTCTCCCCTGGTAAAAAGCCCGAGCCGTTACCGCTGCGGAAAATGCGGCGGCAAGCTGTATTTAATTTAACTCGCAAAACAAAACTGTCACCCTAAGCCAAAATTAAGGTGACAGTTATTTTATTATAAAATTTATTGGCTTTCGCCCTCAGAGCCTCCCGGACTCTGCGATTGGCTCGATTGCTCGGACTGTCCTCCCGAATCAGCGGACTGCTGACTTTGCTCGGACTGCGCCGGAGCTTCGCTTTGCTCTGCCTCTGACGAGCTTTCATACGACTGCTCGTTTGAATTGTCGTTGTTGCCGCCGTTGCCGGAATCACCTGAATCGCCGGAATTATCCGAGGATTCGGTCTTTTCACCGTAGGTAGCTCCGCTGTCGTAATCTGCGGATCTGAACACTACGCCGTAGTCCATATCATAGGTTGACTTATTGAGCTCCTCGCGGTCAATCTCCTTGCCGTCCTTAAGGTAAACCCTCCACGCCCTTACGGTGTAGCTTGAGCTTCCCGTGTCGGAAACCTCGTTGTGGGTCTTAATCTCATCGTAGCTGCCGTACTTTACGCCCCAGAACGAAGCGTGAAGCGTGCTGCCGTCAACCTCGCTTTCGAGGAAAACCTGGGTTTTCTCGGGATTCGAAATCTTCAGGTCAAGGTTCGGGTAGTCGATAGTCGCGTCAAGTCCCGTGGGAACGTAATCGGAAGCCCACTGGTGGCAGTAACGCTCCTCAAAGTTGAGGTTCGCGCGGATAGCCGCGTTATAAA
>OCTW013418174.1_pt1 | contig 16101 bp, 11 predicted proteins | sample 1539671 | NCBI WGS metagenome assembly OCTW01 (sample SAMN02144230, study PRJEB22623) | gut metagenome | biome: sheep rumen | host: Ovis aries | place: New Zealand
CGACGCTTCCTCGTAGCTGATGTTGAAAATGCCCGGCAGTTCGAACCCGAAATGCTTGGGATAGCCGCGGAAACAGCTCAGGTCGAGCAGTACCCGCTCCTCGGGAAAATGCGCCTTCAGGGCAACGGAGAGCGCGTACTGGAACATCTGGTTGCCCAGTCCGCCTATGACTTTTACGATTCTCATGACTTTTGTTTTCCTCTTAGTTTACTGATGATTCTTTTCGGCCACACGATGCCATATTGCTGCAGTGCCAGCATGAGGCGGACCGCCGGCCGATGGCTGTAGGTGCGGCTGAGCACGCTGCGGTCTGTGCAGAACACCTGCGAAGTGTCCATGCTGCCCGTGATTTGTCCCTCGTGTCCGTGGATGGAAAGGATGTGCAGCGACGGGTCGTATCGGAATGTATGGCCGCGCAGCATGCGGTAGTACCACTCCACATCCACCAGCCAGTGCAGGCGGGTGTTGAACGGTTGCAGCAGTTCTCTGCGGAAAGCGACGCAGGCACATGGTCCGATGGGGTTGGCCAGGAAGAGCATTGACGGATGGCGCAGGAAGAAACGCACCACGGAAGGTGTGAACCGCCGCTTGCGCTCCTGGTCGCCTTCGAACACCCGGATGGCAGAAACCACGACGTCGGCTCCCTGTTCCAGGTGACTTTTTATGCCAGTGAGGTAGCCGTCGGTGGCCATTGCCTCGTCGTGATGCATCAGGATGACGTAGCGCCCCGTGGCCTCTTCCAACCCTCGGTTCCAGTTTGCAACGGCACCCAGCGACGGGCGGTTGTGCAGGTATCCAACGGTGGGGTGTTGCTCACGCATGAAACGCTCAATGTCGTCGGTCGTGGAATCGTCGGCAACGGTGACGTCGAAGCTGGCGCCTTTCTGACAAAGCACCGACTCAAGGGCACGTTTCAGCAACGCCAGATCGTTGAAGGCCGGGATGATGATGGAGAAGTCGGGAGTGGTCATGAGGCTGGCTGGTGTCTGAGGTCGATGTAACAAAAGATGCCCATGTAGGCAGTCTTGGCCAGATAGGCCAGCAGAACGGCCAGTGCAAGTCCCGATGCGCGCATGCCCATTTGGAGGAACCAGCCCGAGAAGACCACCATCAGCACCGCCCAGACCATGTTCATCAGGAAGCACGTCCACATCTTGTTACGGCTGTAGATGGACATTTCGAGCACGTTGGAAACCGCCGACGGAATGGTGGATGCGGCAAGCAGGGAGAGCGTGAGCGTATCGGAGAAGGTCTGGCCATAGAGTGGCATGATGACCGGACTGAAGACCGCGATGAACACGGCCAGCAAGGTGGAGACCACGGCTATGAGCAAAACGTTGGCCAGAAGGGTGTTCTGGAAGCGCTTCTTGTCGAGGACGCTCGACAGGATGGGTAGCGCTATCTGGCTGATGGCGCCGGGAATGAACAGGATGATGACCTTCCACTGGTCGGCAGCCTCGAAGATGGCCAGCTCGCCGTAGCCGTCGGAGCGCACCAGCATCGACCGGATGAGCCAGAAAGCAGGCGTGATGGTCAGCGCCGAAAGGGTGGCGGGGATGCTGTATTGGTACAGGATCTTCCAGTCAGACGACCATATCTTCTGCCCTCGGGTGGTGATGTCCCACTTGCGGAAGGCCTTTCTCACCGACAGGAAGTTGGCCAGATAGAGCACCAAAACGCCGATGCCGAAGCCCAGTACTGCACCATCGAGGCCGTAAAGGTAGGCTCCGGCAATCATGCAGACAGCCTCGAAGATGCTGCCGATGAGTGTGTTGACGGCCACGGCGCGGAAGTCCTCGAAGCCCAGCAGGGTGCCGTTCTCGCAGCCGTTCAGTATGGACACTAATAGCATGAGGCATCCCAGTTGGAGCGAAAAGGTGAGTTCGGGCGAGTGGAGCACCTCCGTGGCCAGCGTTGACGACAAGGCCAGCATGACCAGCGTGACGAACAGTCCCACGCCCCACGCAAAACGGCTTGAGAGAAGATAGATGGAAGCGGCGTGACTCTTGTCGGTTGAGCGGTAGCCGGCAATGAAACGAGTGGCCGTAACACCGATGCCTCCCGTGCCCAGCACGATGAACATGCCGATGGTGGAGCGCACAATGCCCAGCTGTCCGAAGCTCTCTTTGCCCAGAATGCGGGCGCAGACGATGCCGGTGAGCAGCACAATGAACTTGCCAAGTGCCGTGCCAGTGAACGACCAGAAAGCACCGCTGGCCATCCGGCGCGCAATGTCGGACGACTGAAGTCTCTGGATGAACGTGGGCTTTTTCATGTGGCTCGCTGTCTTAAAGAAAGTGTTATGGGCCGCAAAAAGGGCTATTCTTCCTGTGGATATAGGTTGTAATAGTGGTATCGTTTGCCGAAATCGTAGAACTGATAGGGCACCACATGGAGCCATTCAGGGCGGAAAGCGTTCACACCAATCATCTTTCCAGCAAAGATGGCCACCACCACCATCATGCCTATCTTCCGCGCCAGCAGTCCGCGACGGGCGGATGCCTCGTCGGCTTCTGCCGCCTGTTCGGACTCAGAGGGCTCGGCCGGCTTCATGTAGGCGGGAGCGACGTAGCGCAGAAGCTGCACCATGATGAACGGCCAGAGGAACTCGTTGACACGGGCTATGCCGTAGAACGTCGGCGCAATGATATAGACACACATGGCAAGCACGCAGATCCAGAAGAACGGCTTGTCGATCTTCTGCGTGGATGATGCCTTGTGCACCCACAGCATGATGGAGAGAACCACTGCCAAGATGCCCATCTCGATGAGACCCAAGAGCGAAATGCTTTCGCGCTGGATGGCAAACTTGTAGTAGGGATTGTCGTGCATGCCCAGCAAAGACAGTATCTTGAAGATGAGAACTCCTATGACTGCGCTCACGCAAAGCATGATAATGACGTTTCGTTTGTTTATTTCCAGCTTCATCAACACGGGCAACAGCAGCAGGATATAGGCAGACGAGTGGAACTGGGCCGCCAGGAGGATGAGCAAAATATAGCGCAATAGCCTCCCCTTGCACATCTGCCGGAACGCCACGTAGAAGAAAATCAGCGCAAACGACTGCCGGATGATGCAGTAGTGCATGAAGAAAATGTTGCCGATAAGAAAGAAGAAACACACCATCGCAACGTCGCGTGCATACTTGCTAATGAACCAAAGGTCGCCGATGGTGACGATGAGCGATGATATGAAAATAATGGTGTAGGGATTGGTAGAAACGTACTTTACCAGAAAGTGAGCCAGCACCTGATAGCCCCATTCAAAGCGCTCCATGATGTTGAAAGTGAAGATGGAGCCATTCCTATAGCTCATATACTGCGCATTGCGGTAGTAATATCCGTAGTAGGTGGCCGTGTCATTGAGGATGCTGATGTCGCGGAATCCGAAGAATCCGAAGAGCAGAATGAAGCACAGCACCAGCTGGAAAAGCTTCCTCGCTCCGGGGTTGATGAAGACCCGGGAGGCAAAGCTCACCACGATGAACAGCAAGAAATATAGGAAGATGATAGCCATGCTATTCCTCTTGCAGTAGTTGTCTGACGTTCAGTTGCATCAGAATCCAGAAGGCGGGGAGGATGATTGCCAGCAGGAAAGCGATGGGCAGCACGATGTAGCTCTTCGGGGCAATGGGCTTGATGTCGCCCAGCGGCGACGAGAGAATGCGGGTCTTATAGGGTGTGAACGCCTGTGAGAGCACGTTTTCCTCGCGCTTTTGCAGCATGAAGATGTAGAGTTCCTCCTGGATTTTGCGCTGTCGCTCGGTCGAGAGCAGGTTCTTTGCATAGACGGGACTGTTCTTCACCTTCGACGAACTGGCGCCTTGCAGCTTCTCAAGCCCACGGATCTGTATGCTGGCCTGAGCCACGGCGTTGGTCAGTGCGGCCTGTATGCTCTGGCGCATTGAGGAAAGCTGCTTGTCAAGGTTCTGCACCAGAGGGTTCGTAGTGTTGCTGTTCTCCACCAGACTATTGCGTTGCAGCTGCAGCGTGTTGTACTCTGCAATCTGCGTGCTCAGCACTTTGTCGTTGATCAAGAGGTTCACGGGCAGCGTCTCATTCTCATGTCCCTTGCTCCTCAAGTGGTCCAGAATGAACTGCGCCGAGGCCTTCTGGTTCTCCAATACTGCCAGGTCGCCAGCAAGTTCGGCGGAGGTCTTCATGGCCAGTTTTGTCGTCTCGATGATGTCGGGCAGCTCGTGTTTCATCTTGTAGTCGGTGAGGTCGTCCTCGGCACGTCCCAGTTCGGCCACGATTTCTCCCATGCGGTTGTCGATGAACTGTGTGGTCGTGGAGTTCAGCTGGTTCTCATCAAGCATCCATTTCTCGTTGTATACCTGAATGAGTTCGTTCAGGAAGTCGACGGCTCTCTGTGGCACCACGTCCTCATAGCTGAGGTCGATGACCGAGCCAAGTTCCTCTGTGATGCCTGCATCAAGGTGCTTCAGGCAGGCGTCGGTCTTGCGGATGAGCGGCGTGCGCATCACACGGATGGTCATATCCTCCTTGCCTGTGTAGTATTTAGTGGCCTCCACCTTCACGTCGCCTATCGGCGTCTTCATCGTCTGGTTAATGTGTCCGCTCACCTCGTCGCCATATTTCTTCTTGTTCTTGCGGAACTTCCACATTGTGAGTTTTCCGCCTTCGAGCTTGATTTTCATGTAGGCGAGGTCGTCGTCTTTCAGGTCGCTCACAGTGACGTTGATGGGCAGCGTCTCCTCGTAGAGCGTCTCCTTGGCGAGGAAGGGGCGCACGGTGTAGTCGTAGTCGAGGTGCAGTCGCTTCACCACCTCCATCACGCTCTGCGGTGTCTGCATGGCGATGAGCTCATTGGTGACGTTCGACGAGGCGCCAAACAGCGACCCCATGCCCTGAATCATGCTCAGTCCGGCGGTCAGCTTGGAGCTGGGGCTGCTGTCTTCCTTTATCATCACCTGCGCTGCCCGCTCATAGACGGGCTCCTTCATGATGAGATAGAGCGATGCGATGCCCACAATGCCCACCATCGAGGCCAGAAACCACCATTTGTTTTTCTTGCATGCGTCAACGTATTGTCTGAACGTTACTCCTTTGTTATAATCGTTTGCCATTAGCCTAAAATGTGAAAAGTGATAAGTGAAAAGTGAGATGTGAAGCCCTTCCTGTGATCGGGGCTTCCCTCTCTATGGTAAATCATTTGAACACCAGGACGGCCACGGTGACGGCCAGCGACGTGAGCGAGAGCCAGAACGACGACGACATCCACGTGTTGCCGTTGACGGTAGACTCGCGCTGTCTCATCTTGTTGCCCGACACGTAGACCACGTCGTCCTGATGAATGTAGAAAGCGGGCGACTTCATCAGTTCCTTGCCGTTCGTCAGGTCCACGGCATACACCTTCTTCTGGTTGCCTTCCTGACGGATGACCATTACGTTTTCTCTCACGCCCTTGATGGTGAGGTCGCCGGCGCGGCTGAGAGCTTCGAGCAGCGTCATCTGGTCTTTCTCAATGTCGAAGTGGCCCGGGCCGTTCACTTCTCCCATTACCGAGAAGCCAAGGTTGTTGAACGTCACGCTCACCACGGCATCGCTGGCCCCGTATTGCTCCACAATCTTCCGCTTGATGGCGCTGGCGGCCTCGGTGCGAGTCATGCCTTTTACGGCCACTTTTCCCACTCCGGCTATGTCCACGCATCCGTCCTTGGCCACGGTGAGCACCACCTGTGTGGGTGCCATCGGCGTAGACACGTTGAACAGCTCGGTGAGCACCTCGTCCTTGGTCTTCACAAATACCACGATGTCGTCGCCTTCTTGCAGGCGGATGTCGTATCCCTCTACGGGAATCTCCAGTCCGTCGGTCAGATCCTGCATGTAATTTGTGTTCTGGCTAGTGACGCATCCCGTCAGCAACAGTGCCAGCAGGCATGCGGCCATCAGCTGTCCAAGGCCTCTCTTCTTATTGTTCTTCATTGGTTCAATCCGTAAGATTCGTTGTCGTTATTCAATATCGGTGCAAAGGTAAGTCTTTTTTTTCAATTGAGAGCCGTTTTCGCCTTTTTTCTCCCCAAATGCATCATTTTGTCGCCCGCCATGTCGCCATTCCCGATTATTATTGCTATCTTTGCACCAGTGTTGCGGCACTTCGTGCCCGACAATTGCGGCACTTCGTGCCTAAAGAAAAATGAATAAATAATAAATAATAAAGACGGCTTCGGGGGGCGTTCCTCTTTGTTCAAGCGCTCCAAACATCCAATCTTTCATCCATCAAACCATCATCTTTCATCCATCAAACCATCATCTTTCATCCATCACCCATCATCCATCAATCCATCACCCATTATGAGAATCCTATTCATCGGCGGCACAGGCACCATCAGCAGCGCCATTACCCGCCAGCTTGCAACAAGCGAACACGAGCTGTGGCTCCTCAACCGTGGCACACGTCAGCAGGAAGTTCCGGCTGGTGTCAATCAGATTCTGGCCGACATCAACGACGAGGCAGCCGTGGAGTCGTTGCTTGCCGACATGCGTTTCGATGTGGTCTGCGATTTCATCGGATTCGTGCCCAGCCAGGTGGAGCGCGACTATCGCCTCTTTGCCAAGCGGACCCGGCAGTACGTCTACATCAGTTCGGCCTCGGCTTATAACAAGCCCGTGCGCAGCCATATCATCAATGAGGGCACCACGCTGGCCAATCCCCACTGGCAATACTCACGTGACAAGATAGCCTGCGAGCAGCTTCTCTGGCGACTCTACCGTGAAGAGGGCTTTCCTGTCACCATTGTCCGTCCCAGCCACACCTATTGTGAGCGCAGCGTCCCTGTGGGGCTGCATGGACTGAACGGCAGTTGGCAGGTGCTCCGTCGCATGATGGAGGGCAAGCCTGTGCTGGTTCATGGCGACGGCAGCTCTTTGTGGACACTCACATGGAACGAGGATTTCGCCCGTGGTTTTATTGGCTTGCTGGGCAATCCCCACGCCATCGGCGAGGCGTTCCAGATTATGAGCGACGAGTCGCTGACATGGAATCAGATCTATGCCACCGTCGCTGAGGCGCTCGATGCAGAATTCCGCCCCTACTATGTGTCGTCATCGTTCCTCGCCAGTGTGGCGCCTGCGGCCTACGATGTGGAGGGCAACCTGCTGGGCGACAAGGCTGCCACGGTGGTTTTTGACTGTGAGAAGCTGAAGCGTGTGGTGCCGGGTTTCCAGGCACAAGTGCGTTTCGATGAAGGCGTGCGCCGTTGTGTGCGCCACATTCTCAGCCATCCCGAGTGTCAGCAGCCCGATCCCGACTTCGACCAGTGGTGCGACCGTGTCATCGAAGCTCAGGAAGAGGCGCGCCAGCGGCTCCTTATGTAGGATGAAAGAGACTTTTGGGGAGTTGCAGAAGATCAGGAGTTACTGGAGTTTCAGACGATAGTTCTTTTGGTTCCTGATAGCATTCCTGTGCTTAAAGTGTCGTCTGTAACTCCTGTAACTCCTGAACTCCTGCAACTCCTAAAAAATCAAGGCCTCCCGTCGATGGCATCGAGCAGGATGAAGGCAGCCCAATAGTAGGGGTCTTCGTAGGGCCTTCGGGCAGCTTTTTTGCGGGCACGCTTGGCTCTCGATGATATGGCGTGTCGACCGCGCCGGTTAGTGGGCACCTCCTGCATGGTGCGCAGCTCGTGTTGTGCCAGTCGCAGGGCCTCGTGCTTGGTCTTACCTTCGGTCAGGTTCTTGTAGAAGAGTCCCATCAGCAGTCGTGTGGCGGTGTCGTCTACTTTCCACAGACTCATCAGCAAAGTTCGTGCTCCCGCTTTCTTGAATCCGCGCTGCAGCCCGAACACACCGTCGCCCGTCACCTGCCCGAGTCCTGTCTGGCAGGCCGAGAGCACCAGCATGTCCAGACCGCGCAGGTCGAGCAGTGATATCTCTTTTGCCGTGAGCACGCCGTTGTTGCCTCCTTGTCGTGCCCCTGCCCAGCCAAGAAGGGCGCGGTTGGCTCCTGCAAAGAACAGACCAGAACGCGTCAGGGCCTTGTCGTCGTCGCCCTTGAACGCGTCCGAAGAGAGGAACTGCAGACGCTCATCAATGGCGGTGGCCTTGATGTCGTCTTCCGTCCAGTAGAAGCCGTGGGTGGCAATGTGGAGCAGACTGGGTGCATGGCCCGACAGGGCTTTCAGTGTTTGTTCGGTTGCTGTTTCGGCCATGCAGAGCACCGTCGGTATGCTGTCGGCACGCAAGACACCGACAATTTCCTCGGCTTCTCTTTTTGTCCCCGGCAGGTATTTCAGCCCGTTGTGACCTTCGTTCTCAAAGGGAACCTCTTCCATGGCGTCGTCCGTGGATGGACTCAAGAGTACATCTGCCAGTTCCCCGTTCTTCCCCGCCAGTGTTTCTTGTGTGTTTGTCAGCGTTGCCTGTGTCGGGCTTTGCGTAAGCTGAGGCATCGCCTCAGCCCTTGAGTCATAGGTAATGCCGCCAATGACCATGGCCGACGCGGGCCGCTGTCCTTTAGCCCGCCGCTGAGGATTGTTGAGGACCAGCTCGCGTGTCGACGACAGACGGTAGAGCTGCCAGCGGTCGGACATCACCTCGTCGTCATCACCTTTCCACAGGGGCAGTGATTCAATGGCGATGTTGTAGAGGTCGCCGGCCGGTGCGAAGAACACGCGGCGGGCTTTCTTCAGATAGTCCGTCAGGGGCTGCCATACGAGGGCCGACAGTTTTGGCGTGGTGTACACTTCCTTGGCACCGATGGCTCGTAGTTGACTGTCGTCCATGAGGGGAATGAACTGGGGATGGCGCCAGCGTGGACCTACGACCAGGGCCGCATATCTTCCTGTGCCGTCGTCTTGCGAACGGTAGCGCACGAACTCCACTGCCACATCCTGCGGCCCCAGCGCGGCTGCTATGTGCTGCCATTCTATGCGCAGCTGACGGGTGAAGTTGCCATAGGTCTTCGATCGGCGTACCAGCCGTCGTTCCTGTCTCGTTATGACAGTCTGCAATGAGTCGGTGTTCAGCGTGCGCTGGCTTTTCGGCAGCTCAAACTGATTGAGCAGCAGGGTGCGGCTCGCCTGAAGGCTTTTATAGTCGCTCACTGCCGTCTCGTCACCGCTTTCCATCAGCATGTTTACCATTTCCTGCTCGCTTTTCAGCAACAGTCCCTTCGCCAGCAGCGTGCCGTTGTAGGCGCTTGAAATCATCTGGCTGGTGGGACTCTTTGCCGCCATCTGCAGCAGTGTGTTGGAAAACCATGGCTTCACCTTCTGCCAATAGATGTCGCGCTCGCTGGAAGTCAGGTCGGCAAAGGTGTTCAGAATGACGTTTGTGTAGCGGCCGGTGGCCTTGTAGGCGTAGGCTTCTGCCGAGTCGGGCTGCTCGTTGGCCAGAAAGAAGACGGCCATTCTGCAGAGTCCCTGGGCGTAGGAAGGATGTTCGGGTCCCAGCACCTGTAGTTCTATGGCCAGAGCCTTGCGCTGTTGGTCGATGGCCTCGGCATGTTGTCCGCGTTCAAAGTGGTAGGCTGCCAGGTTGGTCAGCGACTCCGCGTAGTCGGGATGATGCTCGCCCAGCAGTTCTTTTCTGATTCTGAGGGCCTCCTCACCACACCGCATGGCATCGTCTCTGCGCCCGGTCTTCAGGTAGAAGTCGGCCAGGTTGCTCAGCATGGTTGCGTAGAAAGGTGATGGATGAAGGGTGTTGGGTGTTGGGTGTTGGGTGTTGGCGGAGTCGTCAACGGATGGAGAAGAAGATGGGGAAAGCAGCGCGAGGGCCTGCTCCTCCAGACGGATGGCCTCGGCGTAGTTGGCCTTGAAATAATAGTATTTGGCCAGGTTGTTGAGCGATTCAATGTAGTCGGGGTCGTTCTTTCCGAGTGTCCTCTCGCGGATGGCGAGCGCCTGCTGTCCCAGCGAGATGGCTTCGTCGTAGTTGCCCAGTCGCGAGAAATAGCCCGCCAAGTTGCTCACCGACTTGGCGTAGTTGGCGTTCTCCTTGCCGATGAGTTTCTCTTTCAGTTCCATGGCCTTGCGTCCCAGGCGCACGGCTTCCATGGGTTGGCCGAGGTAGGAGTAGTATCGCGCCACGTTGTTCAGTGAGTTGGCGTAGTCTATGTGGTGCTCGCCCATCAGTTCTCGCCGTAGGTTGAGGGCCTCGGTGCCCATTTGCAGTGCGTCGGCATAGCGCCCTGAACGCGAGTAGAAACCAGCCACATCGGCCAGTGCCTGTGCATATTGGGTGCTCCGGATACCGAATCGTTTCTGTGCCTCTTGCAGGGCGGCCGTTCCTTTTTCAATGGCCAGCCCCAGCTTTCCCTCGTGCGAGAGACGGCGGGCTTCCGCCAGCACTTCGCTGAGGTGGCTTGTAGTGTCGGCTTCCTCGGCTGCAAAGGTGGCGAAGACCGCGACTCTGCCTCCCCATGCCTGCATGGTGGTCAGGAGGAAGAGCCACACTGCGACGAGCATCCTGCTGTTCATGGCGGTCAGTTGTTGAGGCCCAGCTTGTTGATCACATCCGACGAAATCTGCTGTGCTGGTGCCTTCAGCGTGGTGATGACCCACGTCTTGGCTATCTCATCCCAGTCCTGCTTCGACACCAGCTGCCAGCTCTGCTCCACGATTCCCAGCTGCTGGTTCTGCCGTGCCATTTCCTTGCGGTGCTTGTAGTCCTGTTTCCAGTTGGCGCGATACTGTTCCGTCACGTCGCAGGTCTCCTTGATGTCGATGGAAAGCTTGTATTCGCCTGTTCCCCAGCAGTCGCGGAAGTTGTCGCGTTCATCGCGGAACCCCATATAGGATCGTGGAACAATGAAGCTTTCGCCCATCACCTGATAGCGCGGCGCTTCGTCTTCATGCCGCATGTAGCGCAGGAATCCACTGTCGTCGAGCAGACTCTGGTCAACGGGAATGTTGATGGTGAACGTGCCGAGTTCCTGGTTTTTCTGCAGCTGCACAATCTCGTTCATCCACGACGACGACAGCGTTATCTTCATGGAAAGCGTGAAGTTCTTGCGTTCGGCAAAGGAATAGGGAATGCTGAGCTGCGTGTTGGGCAGGTTGGAGTGCTGTGGACTGATGATGAGCGTGTCGAGCACGAGCTCGAACTTTGAGTGGTTGATGATGCGGTAGAGCTTGGAACGGTCGATGTGACACGAAATGTAGAACATCGTGTCGCGTCCTTCGGTGCGCAGGCACCCAATGCCGTTGAAGCGCATTCCTTTCGGGTCCATGGCTCCGTCGAAGGAGGTGTCGTCGTAGAAGTCGCTCATCTCCGATACCGAGTTGATGACCGTCTGGAAGACGTTTTCCTTTTTCACGGCTTCTTCCCACTCTTTCTTGTGGCGTGCATTCCTGGTGACGAGGGCACCGATGGCGTTGACGCCGATGTCGAAGAACGACGTCACATAGCCCGAGGCGATGCCTTTCATGGAGTTCTTCGTGGTGGTAAACAGGTCGCCAAGATATCCGCGCGATGCGTCGCGCTCACCGTTCATGCGGCTTATTTCGTTGGCCAGCTCGTCGCTGGTGTACACAAAGGTCTTGTACTGTGACTGGCTGGAAGGCTGTGCCACGGCGTGGCAGAACGATAAAACAAAAAAGATGAATGATAAAGTGAGACGGTTCATGATGGGTTTTATGTGAGTAATGACACGTTTATATGATGGGCGATGGGAGAGGGGGTAACAAGGCCTGAGCCTCATTCCTCCATCAGTTTGCGGTAGCGGGCACGTTTGGGCTCCTCGAGTCCGAGGCGCTGGGCCTTGTTGGCTTCATATTCGGTGTAGCTGCCTTCGAAGTAGAACACGTTGCCGTCGCCCTCAAAGGCGAGGATATGCGTGCAGATACGGTCGAGGAACCATCGGTCGTGGCTGATGACGACAGCACATCCGGCAAACGCCTCGAGACCTTCCTCGAGCGCCCGCAGGGTGTTCACGTCGATGTCGTTGGTAGGCTCGTCGAGCAGCAGCACGTTTCCTTCCTGCTTCAGGGCGATGGCCAGGTGCAGGCGGTTGCGCTCTCCGCCCGAGAGCACGCCGCACTTCTTCTCCTGGTCGGCACCGCTGAAGTTGAAGCGCGACAGATAGGCACGCACGTTGACATCGCGTCCGCCCATGCGGATGGTCTCGTTTCCACCGCTCACCACCTGATAGACAGACTTCGTTGCCTCGATGTCCTTGTGCTGCTGGTCCACATAGCTCAGCCTGACGGTCTCGCCCACGTCGAAGCTGCCGGCGTCGGGTTGCTCCAGTCCCATGATCAGTCGGAACAGCGTGGTCTTGCCCGCACCGTTGGGACCAATGACGCCTACGATGCCGTTGGGCGGCAACATGAACGAGAGGTCGTTGAAGAGTACCTTCTCGCCGTAGGCCTTTGCCACGTGCTGGGCCTCTATCACCTTGTTGCCCAGACGAGGGCCGTTGGGGATGAAAATCTCCAGTTTCTCCTCCTTCTGCTTCTGCTCTTCGTTGAGCATTCTGTCGTATGAGTTGAGTCGGGCCTTTCCTTTGGCGTGGCGGGCCTTGGGTGCCATGCGCACCCACTCCAGTTCCCTTTCGAGCGTCTTCCGTCTCTTCGAGGCGGTCTTCTCCTCGAGGGCCATGCGCTGGCTTTTCTGTTCGAGCCAGCTCGAGTAGTTGCCCTTCCAGGGAATACCCTCGCCGCGGTCCAGCTCGAGTATCCACTCGGCCACGTCATCGAGGAAGTAGCGGTCGTGGGTGACGGCGATAACCGTGCCCTCGTATTGCTGCAGATGCTGTTCAAGCCAGTCAATCGACTCGGCGTCGAGGTGGTTGGTGGGCTCGTCGAGCAGTAGCACGTCGGGCTTTTGCAGCAGCAGCCGGCAGAGCGCCACGCGGCGGCGCTCACCACCCGACAGGTTTTCCACACTCCAGTCTCCCGGCGGACAGTTGAGGGCGGCCATGGCCCGGTCGAGCTTCGCGTCCATGTTCCAGGCATCGGTGGCGTCGATGATGTCCTGCAGTTCTGCCTGACGGCTCATCAGACGGTCCATTTTGTCGGCATCCTCGTAGTATTCGGGCAGGCCGAACTTCTGGTTGATGTCGTCGTATTCCGCCAGCGCATCGTAGACATGCTGCACGCCTTCCATCACGTTCTGCTTCACCGTCTTCTGCTCGTTGAGCGGCGGGTCCTGCGGCAGGTAGCCCACCGAATAGCCCGGACTCCACACCACGTTGCCCTGATACTGCTGGTCGAGACCGGCAATAATCTTCATGAGCGTCGACTTACCCGCACCGTTGAGGCCGATAATGCCGATCTTTGCTCCGTAGAAGAAGCTCAGGTAGATGTTCTTGAGCACTTGTTTCTGGTTCTGCTGAATGGTCTTGCTCACTCCGACCATTGAGAATATCACTTTCTTGTCGTCTACTGTTGCCATAGTGGAATAGGATGGTTGAAAGGTTTGAAGATGAATTACAAAGATGATAGTTGAGAAGGTTGGGCCTTCATGTTGCCACTTTCGTTAGGTGCAAAGATAGTAATAAAAAACGAAACTCGCCACATAGGCTGAGAAAAATCTAGAAAAAACTTGCGTAAATTGCCAAAATGCGTAAGATTTCTCTGCATTTTTTTTTGCCATACACGTGTTTTTCGCTATCTTTGCAACCACATAGGCGACCCACAAACGGCGCGATGCCATCGCCAAGACCACAAAGCTGGTTTTTGAAGCTGTCTGTTGCCTATGCCAAAGACCGACTCTAACAGTGATTAATCATCAAACAACAAAACTATGATACATATTCACGACGAAGCTGCCCGCTGCCTGCTCTGTGCCGACGCACCATGTAGCAAGGTCTGCAACAACGGAGACCCGGCGCGGGCCATACGTGCCATCAGGTTCGACAATGCCGAACTGGCCGGCCAATGGGTCACCGAATGTACCGACGACGAGCTGGAGCAGGCCGAACAGGCATGCATCCACTACGACCAGCCCATCAGAATCCGCGAGCTGCTGCGCGCTGCTGGTTCGGCAAAGACCGACGAAAACAGCCCCGCACTCGACATAGACTTCTGCGGCATACACTGTGAGAACCCCTTCTTCCTGGCCTCTTCCGCCATCTGCACCAACTATGAGATGGTGGCGCGGGCGCTTGAAATGGGGTGGGCAGGCGTGTTCTACAAGACCATCTGCAAGCAGGAAATACGCGAGGTGTCGCCGCGCTTCGATGCCTTGAAGACCGGAACGTCGTTTGCCGGATTCAGAAACATGGAGCAGCTGAGCGAAAACCCCGTCGACGTGGACTTCGACATTCTGCGACGCCTGAAGCAGAACTACCCCTCGAAGGTGGTTGTTGCTTCCATCATGGGACAAATAGAAGAGGAGTGGATTGAGCTGGCCAAGATGGCCGAAGAGGCTGGCTGCGATGCCGTTGAGCTGAACTTCTCGTGTCCGCAGATGCGACTCGCCGGCATGGGTAGCGATGTGGGACAGAACCCGGAACTCGTTACTTTCTATACGGCCTATGTGAAACGCTCCGTGAAGATTCCCGTCATTCCGAAGATGACGCCCAACATCACCCAGATCAACAACCCGGCCATGGGCGCCTATTTTGCCGGAGCCGATGCCATTTCGGCCATCAACACCATCAAGAGTATTACCATGTCGCCCAAGGCTGCCGTGACCGACAAGCTGACCGTCTCGGGCTATTCGGGCAAGGCCGTCAAGCCTATCGCCTTGCGCCATGTCTATGAAATGGCGTCGAACCCCATCATGAAGAACATAGAGCTGAGCGGCATCGGAGGCATTGAGACATGGCGCGACGCACTGGAGTACATCCAGCTGGGATGCCGCAACGTGCAGGTGTGCACCGCCGTCATGGAGTATGGCTATCGCATCATCGACGACCTGGTGGATGGACTCCGCCACTACATGGCCGGCAGGCACGTCGACCAGGTGGAGAAACTGGTGGGCGAACAGCTTAAAAACTTTGTGCTGCCCTCCGACCTCGACCGCGACACCATCGTGTATCCGAAGATCGACCGCGACAAGTGCATCGGTTGCGGCCGCTGCTTCACCTCGTGCAGCGACGGCGGACACCAGGCCATCACCTTCGACACCGCAACCCGGCAGCCCCACATCGTAGGTACCAAGTGCGTGGGATGTCACCTCTGCAGGCTGGTATGTCCGACGGGTGCCATCGACCTGACCAAGCGAATAGAAAAGAAAGAACATAGACAATGAAGAATAGAGACAAAAGGAGGGCGTTTGCCGCCAGCATGGTCGTCTGCATCGGCCTGGCAACTGTCGGCTGTAATCACAAAAACGGCGCCCTCCAACAACCACCCGCCGCCGCCCAGCAGCAGTCCCCGGCCACCTATGTCGCCGCCATCGACCGATACCTGACGGAACAAATAGGCAGCCAGTACGGCAAGGGCGAGGATATGTTGCCACAAGGGGTGGCCGGTGAGGTGGTATGCATTCCGTGCCACACCATCGTCGGCGTGGACGAAAAAGACGCCGACGACATCAAGGTGTGGGGCGACTTCTGGGTGTTCAACTACCGACAGGTGGGCGACACGCTGAAGTGCGTCTCGGGCGGAAATCATCCCGGACTGATTCATGTGCGGCAGACGGGCGAACAGTTTGAGGTGACGGGCTTCGACCAGGTTGAGGACGGGTCGCGCTTCCTTCCCTCGGCAAAACGCATCTTCGGCGACAGGTTCGATGCCTTCCAGCGCATCAACTCCGACGAGAAGGCTCGCGAAAAGACACGCGCAGAAGCCGTCGCCGCCTTCGTGAAAGACCACAACATCGATGCAGCGATGTTTCAGGACTACGGCTGGGACCCTGTGAAACTGTGACCATGTCCGTGGAGATGTGTCCTGATTCTGTGATGGAAACAGCCCCTGACCACCAATGTGACGGACTGGCTGTGGCGCTTGTCGTGAGGCGGGAAATCGCTTTGAAGACGCCAACTTGGTAAACTGCGCCCCAAAAAATCGAGAAAACTTTCGTCGGATCTGTCAATTTCGACGAAAGTTTTCTCGATTTTTTTTTGCTACTTTTGCGTTTTTGTGCAGGCTTATTCGTATCTTTCCTCTATAAACTTGAAAACAAATTGCCCCGCCAAGCAAATATCTGGGCAGCCGTCAATCTCAAAGAGCCACTGCAACTTAAC
>OCTW013367957.1_pt1 | contig 16100 bp, 15 predicted proteins | sample 1539671 | NCBI WGS metagenome assembly OCTW01 (sample SAMN02144230, study PRJEB22623) | gut metagenome | biome: sheep rumen | host: Ovis aries | place: New Zealand
CTGAGGTATTCTGTATTGTCTTCATTTATGCTTGAGCTTGTCTCAAAACTACTTAACTACTGTCTACTTGACTACTTCAGAAAGTTGAGTTATTTATATATTGAGTGTTAATATAATGCAAATGTAGTAATAAAATTCCAAACCACAAATAAAATTTGCCTATATTAAGAAAAATTATTACCTTTGCCGTTTGGATGTATATAACCAACTCAACTTTCCCAAGTAGGCAGTAGTTAAGCAGGCAGTAGTTAAGACATTACGTTCTCTTTTTATAAGGTCGCTACATTTGTCTTAACTCCTTAACTCCATAACTTCTGAGAACTTAAGAAGTTGAGTACTTGCGAGATTAGAATAACTAATAAACAAAACCATATATGAAAGAAAAAATCCCTTACAAGATATATCTCACGGAGGATGAGATACCCACACAGTGGTACAACGTAAGAGCCGACATGAAGAATAAGCCGGCACCGCTTATCAACCCTGCCACGCTGAAGCCGCTGACGGCGGAGGACTTGGCGCCTATCTTCTGTGATGAGCTGAACAAGCAGGAGCTGGACAATGACACCGCTTACTTCGACATACCGGAGGAGATACAGCGTTTCTACCGTATGTACCGCCCGTCACCGCTGGTGCGCGCCTACTTCCTGGAGCAGGCTCTGGGTACTCCGGCTAAGATATATTACAAGTTTGAGGGTAACAACACTTCAGGCTCACACAAGCTCAACTCTTCTATAGCACAGGCTTACTATGCCAAGCAGCAGGGACTGAAGGGCGTGACCACCGAGACCGGCGCCGGACAGTGGGGCACGGCTCTCTCCATGGCTTGCTCTTACTTCGGACTGGACTGCCAGGTATATATGGTGAAGTGCTCATACGAGCAGAAGCCTTTCCGTCGTGAGGTAATGCGCACATACGGCGCAAGCGTCACTCCATCACCATCAATGACCACTGAGGTGGGTCGCAAGATTCTCTCTGAGCACCCTGACACTACGGGTTCTCTGGGATGCGCCATCTCTGAGGCTGTGGAGGCTGCCACTAAGCAGGAGGGCTACCGCTATGTGCTGGGCTCTGTGCTCAACCAGGTGCTGCTGCACCAGACCATCATCGGACTGGAGGCACAGAAGGCGCTGAAGAAGTATGACATCAAGCCTGACATCATCATTGGCTGCGCTGGCGGCGGTTCTAACCTCGGCGGACTGATAAGCCCGTTTGTGGGTGAGATGCTCCGTGGCGAGAACGACTATAAGATTATTGCCGTAGAGCCTGCATCATGCCCAAGCTTCACACGAGGCAAGTTCGCATACGACTTCTGCGACACCGGCATGATATGCCCATTGGCTAAGATGTACACACTGGGAAGCCAGTTCCTGCCAAGTGCTAACCACGCCGGCGGCCTGCGTTTCCATGGCATGAGCCCTATATTGTCACAGCTCTATCACGACGGTCTGTTTGAGGCACGCTCAGTAGAGCAGACAGCGGTGTTTGCTGCCGCAGAGCAGTTTGCACGCGTGGAGGGTACACTGCCGGCTCCTGAGTCAAGCCACGCTATACGCGTTGCCATTGACGAGGCACTGAAGTGCAAGGAGACTGGCGAGGAGAAGACAATACTCTTCGGACTCACCGGAACAGGATACTTTGACCTGTATGCCTACGAGCAGTTTAACAACAAGACAATGACTGACGTTATACCAAGTGATGAGACCATAGCTATGGCTCTCGCAAAACTGCCTAAGGTTGACCTCTAATAATAAGGGCAAGGTTTATCCTTATATATAGTAAATCATATTTTTCATCAAAATAATGAACTTTTTAGATAGAAACGAGTTTAATTTCCAACCATCACAAAAGGTAATCGAGGCTGTAAAGAATTTCGACCCTCAGACCCTCTGCTTCTATACACGTATATATGATGAGGGTAAGAAGAGTGTAATATCAGTAAGGTTGAGCGAGATTTACGGTATTCCTGAGGAGCAGGTGCTGCTGACATACGGCGGCGAGGACCTGCTGAAGAATGCCATACACTACTTCCTGATGAAGGGAGACAATACGAAAATCCTCATTCCTGAGTTCTCTTGGTGGTACTATAACCGCGTGGCATCAGAGTGTGACGGAACATTTGAGATGTACCCTCTGCATGAGAAGGATGATACTTTCGCCTATGATATCGACGAGGTAATAGAATACACCAACCGTGTACATCCACGTATGTTGCTACTGGCTTCACCTAACAATCCTACCGGCAACGGACTGACACCTGAGGAGACCGGACGCATAATGGAGAACATTCCGTCTGACACCATGGTGCTCATTGATGAGGCTTACGCTTCGTTCATATCTGATGATACAGGCTATATCGCTCCGCTGGTAAACAAGTACAGCAACTTGATTATATCACGCACGCTGTCTAAGTTCTACGGACTGCCAGGTTTGCGCTGCGGATTCGGATTTATAGGCAAGGGCCATGACCAGTTCCTCAGCTACACCAACAAGTACCTGGGTTACAACCGTTTCTCTGAGGCTGTGGCACTGGCCGCGCTTGACAGCCACGACCACTACCGCAAGGTAGCTGACGAGATGGAGTGGGACCGCCAGTTGTTCAAGAAGGAACTGGGCTCTCGTCCTGGTTTCAAGGTATATAAGAGCGTGGCTAACTTCATTCTCATAAAGTATCCTACAGAGATTAAGGAGCGTCTGCAGAAGGCTCTCGGCGAGCAGAACTACAAGATTAAGTTCATGGCCGACAAGGGGCTGGAGGACTGCCTGCGCATAACCCTCGGACGCAAGGAGCAGATACAAACCGTGGTTGACACCATTAAGAGCTTATTGTAAGATGAAGGCGGTAATACTTGCGGCGGGCATGGCTTCACGTCTGCGTCCGCTTACAGAACATACTCCCAAGTGCCTGCTCAGCATAGGTGAGCGACCACTGTTGCAGCGTTCCATGGACGCACTGATACAGGGCGGCATAAAGGATTTCGTCATCGTGACGGGATACCTGCACGAGATGATTGAGCAGTTTGTGGCTAAGACCTACGGCGACAGCATCAACGTGGAGTTTATACACAACGAGCTTTATGACTCTACCAACAATATCTACTCGCTGTGGCTTGCTCGTCCCGCCGTTGACGGTAAGGACTTCCTGCTGCTTGACAGCGATCTGCTCTACGACCCTGCCATCATAAGGCAGGTTATGGAGTGCAGCGCTGCCAACGTTCTGACACTCATACGCCATGAACTGGGCGAGGAGGAGATGAAGGTGGTATGTGACGCTCAGGGCACGATAAAAGAGATAAGCAAGACCTGCTCACCATCGGCTGCTGCCGGCGAGAGCCTCGGCATAGAGAAGATCGGGGCATCATACTCTACCGCACTGTATAAGGAACTGGAGCAGATGATGAACAATGAGCACCTTGAAAACAAGTTCTACGAGCTTGCGTTTGAGAGACTCATCCCACAGGGACACTCTTACAAGGTGGTAGATGTAACAGAGTTATTCTCTTGCGAACTTGATACCGTGGAGGACTTTGAGAATGCCAAGGAGAAGATACCCGCAGATTTGTATTAAGTCTCGAGGTCTCTATTTGATACAATAAAATAAGGAGTTAAGACATCACTTAGTCTTAACTCCTTATTCTTTTACTTTACTTTTATTCTTTATTCTTTCACTACACCTTTTACTCTTTATTCTTTATTCTTTCAATACACCTTTTATTCTTTACTCTTTATTCTTTATTCACTACTTCCTCCTTCTTTCCGAAGTTCGGATCTATCTTCAGCATGGCTGTGACCACAAACGTTATGATACATGTACACATCACGATGATAAAGAACGTCTGATAACCTACGGCATCCTTTATCAAACCTGACACCATGCCTGGCAACATCAGTCCGAGATAACTGATACCGGTGCAGATAGAATAGTGTGAGGTCTTATATTCTCCCTGACTGTAATATAACATATATAAGGTAAGCACCGTGAAGCCCAGTCCGTAGCCAAACTGCTCAACGAAGAGGCATGAGCTGATGAGCGTCAGTCCCCAGCCTGTGGCTGCTGACGGCATGGCGTATGCAAGATAGATATACACTGCGTCGGGCAGGGTTATGGCACATACCAACGGCCACAACCATTTCTTCATGCCGTCGCGGCTTACGAGAATGCCGCCGAGGATGCCGCCGAGCGTCAGGCCTATCAGTCCGACTGTGCCGTAAGCCAGTCCGTATTCCGTAGGAGCCATGCCCAGTCCACCGTCTGAGTTAGGACGCATGAGGAATGTCTTTGTCATCGTATTGAGCAATGCCTCAGGGAAACGATACAGAAGAAGGAATGCGATAACTACCAGGGTAGCCTTCAATGGGAATTTGGTAAAGAACGTCATCAACGTGCCTTTCAAGCCCTTCCATACCTCTGCGGCACTGTCGCCGCTGCCCTTATCTGCACTCGGCCGTGGCAACAGCCAGCAATGCCATAGCCACATGGCAATGAACAGTCCTGCCAAACCATAGAACACAAGACTCCACGTGAAGGCTATCCTGTTGCGGAAGAATACCTGCAAGGCTCCGGGGATAGCCACAAGCACGCTGTTACCGAATATCACTGCACAACGATAGAAAGTGTTTCTGATGCCGACGAAATAGGTCTGCGTATGCTCATCAAGGTCGAGCATATAGAAGCCGTCAGCCGATATGTCGTGAGTGGCACTGGCAAACGCCATGATAAAGAAACAGCACATAGTGCCCTGGAACCATGCAGGGGTGTTGAGTGTGAACGCTACGCCTGCCAAGGCAGCACCGATGAGAATCTGCATGGCAAGTATCCACCAGCGCTTAGTGCGTAGCAGGTCAATGAACGGACTCCACAACGGCTTTATTATCCACGGAAGGTTCAACCAACCAGTATATAATGCCAACTCAGTGTCGGTCAGTCCCATCTGCATATACATCACTGCTGCCACTGCTGTGACAAGCACATTGGGCAGTCCTTCCGCAAAATAAAGCGTTGGCACCCATGACCATGGATTTCTCATATCAATTCTTTATAAGTTATTATATTAGATTATTTGAAGGATTAACACCTTTATTATATATTGTCACAAAGTTAATATTTTTTTTCCAAACAGCAAAACCACAAGACCGTAAAATAAAAGATATCTGTCACTAACTTGGATATTATTTTCCATATTATTACATCTTTTACAATAAAAATAAGTAACTTTGTAAAGAATGATTGGATAAATTATATGGTCATACGTTTCATATTCCTATTGCTCACTGTCATGACAGTGGCGACTAACCTATCGGCAACCATCCCTCTTGACTGGGGCGACCAAGGTAACGGCACCTATCGTAACCCCGTGATTAACGCTGACTATTCTGACCCCGACGTGATATGCGTGGGGGAGAAATTCTATATGGTGGCGAGCGACTTCCACTTCATGGGCATGCAGATACTGGAGAGCCATGACATGGTGAACTGGCGCATAGTGACGCAGGTGTATAACCGCTTTGATATGCCTAAATGGGATACCAACGAGCGCTATGCCGGCGGTTCGTGGGCTCCGGCGCTGCGCTATCACGACAGCAAATACTGGATATTCTTCTGCACACCCCACGAGGGACTCTTCATGACGCAGGCAGAGAGGCCCGAAGGACCGTGGAGCCCGCTGCATTGCCTGAAGGCGGTGGAGAAGTGGGAAGACCCATGCCCTTTCTGGGACAGCGACGGAAGGGCTTACCTCGGACGCAGCCAGCATGGTGCCGGACCGATAATACTGCACCGCATGAGTCCCGACGGCAGCACACTGCTCGACGACGGCGTTACGATATACACCGGACCGGTGGCTGAGGGCACCAAGTTTCTGAAGCGTGGCGATTGGTACTATCTCTCCATTCCCGAGGGAGGAGTGGGCGAAGGATGGCAGACGGTGTTGCGCTCAAGGAACATATATGGTCCATACGAAAGGAAGGTGGTGCTGGAGCAAGGCGCCACCCAAGTCAACGGTCCGCACCAAGGCGCATTGGTTGACACTCCGCAGGGCACATGGTGGTTCTATCACTTTCAGGAGACCGAGGCACTGGGGCGCGTGGTGCACCTGCAGCCAGTGGAGTGGAAAGACGGATGGCCCATGATAGGCACCGACATTGACGGCAACGGCATTGGCGAACCCGTCATGCAGTGGAAGAAACCCCTTTCGCAGTCAGAGCCATCATTGCCACAGACGAGCGATGACTTCAACGGTGGGCAGCTCTCACCGCAATGGCAATGGAACCACAACCCTGCCGGCGAGGCATGGTCGCTGACCGAGAACCCCGGTGCGCTGACGCTCCACGCCTTGCAGTCAGAAAGTTTCATAAAGGCACGAAACACGCTGACGCAGAAGTGCATGGGCTACGACAGCGAGGCAACAATAGAGATAGACTTCGCCCACCTTGCCGATGGCGGCAGGGCTGGAATAGCCTGTATGGGCAAGACTAACGAACTCTTTGGCGTAAGGAAAGACGGCAACGCGCTACAGCTATACCGCTCCCTTTCCACCTTCAAGCAGAAGGACGGCACACCACCCACCGAGCGTGACACCATGATATGCTCTCTCAGCGGCACGTCAAAGCTATGGCTGCGCATACACTTCGACGTCACAGTCAGGCAGTTCACCTTCTCATACAGCACCGACGGCACCGTCTTCACCCCAGCCGCCGCCCCTTTCTACACCATCCGCGGCAACTGGAAAGGCATTCGCCTCGCACTATACCACTACAACACCCGTGCGGCAGAGGGGTATGTAAACATTGGAAATGTAAAATACAACATAAACAAATAAAGACTATGAGTTACGATATAATGATAATAGACCATCAACCACGATTCAAGGATGGCAAAGAGTTTTATACATGGTATGACCATGTGACGCAATGGAATGACACAATAGATTACAACGACTACCGTCATACCACGAATAGCCTGCAACAGTTGTTTCTAGAGATGAAAGACGTGGTAAGACCACTAAACGGAGAGTTCGCTCCATCTGATTATGAATTGGAAACAGGAGAATATCTGGAGGCTGACTACAGTATAGGCAAAGACTTTATCTACATAGCATTGGCATGGACTGATTGTGAAAAGACGAGTAAAAAAGCTTTTGAACTTGCTCAGAAATACAAACTCGCATATTTTGATGCGAGTGGAGACGAAGAACTGCATCTCCCTGATGGCCGTCACATCCTTGTATCAGAACGGCAATTGATTGATGATGCAGATGTAGGGAATACTCAAAAGGAGAATAAGAGTTCCTTTGGACTGTATGCCGGCATATTGTTATTACTGATCTTATCCGCTATATATTTTTTTGTCAAACGATGAATGAACATATTATGACTAAGGTTTTATTATTTGCTATACTTCTTTTTGTGGTTGGCTTAAACTACATTTGCGTGGTAGTTTTCAAAAACAATCCCGACATTATTTCAGGATTCAAGATGAGTGATGAACCAGAGCAGAGAGCCCTTGACGAAGTTTGGCTGAATAAGATGTCCAGATATTTGACTATCGCAAACATCGTGACGCTTATAGGAGGTCTTATTGGAATAATATTCGATTTGCAGATATTATACTATGTTTCTTTAGTCCTGCCCCTTATTCTTGCTTTATTATTCGGTTATATACAAAGGAAAGGAGCGAAAGGGGAAAAGAAGAAAAATGTGGCAGTAATTGCTACACTCATATTCACTCTCCTTCTAATCAGTCTGCCTGTCTTTTACACTTTTAACAGTGACCTTGAGGTAACGCTTACCGATAAGGAAATGACTATTGGCGGCTTATATGGTTTGGATATCCCCCTACAGGAAATAAAAGAAAAGAGTCTTTGTCAGTCACTCCCTGCCATTAGCACCAAGACAGATGGCTTTGCATTAGCAAAAACCCGCTTAGGGCATTTCCGAACCACAACAGGTGAAGACATAATGCTGTTCACTCATTCGGACTCTTATTTCCTGCGGATTACCAGAACTAATGGTGTAACATACTACCTCTCTTCAAAAGACAAAAAAGCAACAAGACAACTATTCACAGAACTACAGAAGAAACAAAATAACAAAACAAAATGAAGACGTCTGTTCTTCCCTTGCGTTACATATTGCTGTGGCTGATGTTCATGGCATTACTCCCTGCCAACGCGCAGCGGTTGGTGATGCCGGCGACGTTGAGACCTGGCGACACCATCGCCATAGTGTCGCCGTCGAGCACTCCCGATACGTTGACGGTGGAGAAGGGTTGCCAGACACTGCGCGAATGGGGCTATGTGCCTGTGGTGGCACCCCATGCGCTGAACAGCTGGCACGGCTTCGCCGGTACTGCTGATGAGCGCGCCGCCGATATGCTGTGGGCACTGAGGGACTCCACCGTCAAGGCCATAATATGCAGTCGCGGTGGCGACGGTGCCGTGCAGGTATTAGGGCGCATACCGCTGAGTGAGTTTCGCAGTCACCCTAAGTGGGTGATGGGCTTCAGCGATGCCACGGCACTGCACAGCGCAGAGGTGGCGGCAGGGGTTATGAGCATACACTGCACCATGTGTGACGGCATCTCCATGCGCGGCGAGCGCGACTCCGTCAACGCCATACTGCAACGGCTGCTGCAGGGCGAGATGCCTTCATATCAAGCACCGGCACATCCGCTGAACCAATACGGAGAGGCAGAGGGCATACTGGTGGGCGGCAACATATCTGTGTTCTGCGGACTGGCAGGTTCGGAATATGATTTCCTGAACCGCATAGATGAAGGCTTGATACTGTTCATAGAAGACACCGGCGAGTCAATGTCGAAGGTGGACCGTATGCTCCACCACCTTGAGATACGCGGCATCCTGCCGCGCCTGAAAGGCATCATCGTGGGACATTTCTCAAAATACAAAAGTCCCGACAGCGGTTTCACCGATATGTACGACATGCTCCATGAGTACCTGCAGCACTACCCCATCCCCGTCTGCTATGACTTCCCCATCGGCCACCACAGCGGCCTTAATCTACCTATGGTAGAAGGCTGTCGCGTGAAACTAACAGTAGGAGACAGTGTTACGGTTGTCAAGCCGGCAGAGTAAGCCTTGTTATTTATTTTATCAGGTCAAGCCGGTAGCAAGGGAGTGAATTTGTAGTCCTTGGAGTGCCGTAGCCCAAACATAATGTTACTGCTGGTGGTTCCTGTAAACAATATCAAGTCGTCATCATAGGATGTAAAACAAATAAACTCTCCCACGTTACAAATTGCAACGTGGGAGAATCTGTTTTTTATGTTAGACCGTAAACGAATTACCAATCAGAATTAGATAGTCCACTAACAATTTTCGGCGTATGGCTCATTTTTATTTATTCATCGGCATTTTTTTAATTATTATACTCTCCACCTATCTTATCGAATACAGTGACTTCGTCACACATACTACACCGGCACACCTGTACGTATAACCTCGCGATAGATGGGTGTGTCCTCACCGCTTTCAAGGAGGATGGGCTCAATGTAACTGCTGATATCGCGAGTGGCACGACCGAGAGAGACGGCAGTATCCCACCAATTGTCTTTATCTACCTTTGGCACAATGACAGCAACGTCAATGTCGCTCCATTCATTGGGGCAATCTTTGGCATAGGAGCCGAACATAATCACCTTCATAGCCGGATCGAAGCGTGGAGCAATGACTTCCTTATAGCGACGCACTAACTCCAAGGCAAAATCCTTTGGGAGAATGCCCTGTATGGTGTCAGGCGTGAAATCTATTGGGTTGATAACTTTTCCCTTAGTCTTTTGAGTATCCATGCGTGCAATTGTTTTGTTTGTTCCAATATCCAAGCTGTTTTCTCACGATTGAGAGTACGGGCCACCTCGAACTTATATCCTTGGTAACGAGCCTCTATGTTCATTCTCTTGATACCTTCAAGGAAATCTTTTTGTTCCTCACTCATCTTCGTGTAAAGACCACAACCCTTAGCTATACGCTCATGATCATGAAGATAAGGAGGATCGTCGTCGCGACACACGCACCAATAGGATTTGAGTGTCTTTTCCACTACCTGATGACACATAAAACCGACATACAGCCAGTGACCAGTCTTGTAAAGGTCTTCAGCCACACTTAAATCTTCAGCTACTATGTCAAGCCATTTATTCGCCCTATCTTTGTTTGCCATAATCACGCTGCAATTGTTTTCTGCTTCAAATTTACAAAAAAGTTTTGATATCGTGCAAGTTTTTATGGTGAAAATTATTTATTTGGACTTATAGCAATGACAAAATAAGCGAGATGACACATTTAATTGGTTTGGGAGTAGTTGATACGATACTAAGACAGCCTTGCTTCCTTCTGTACTACAGCGTCCAATACAATAATCACCGTTAGAAAGTTCTATGCTTTATAAATTAACCAAGTCAAGCCAATAGCACGGCGTAAGTTCGTACCCGTCAGTGTGGCGCTGCTCAAACAAGCCGTTACAATCATGGGCTCCGGTAAACAATATCAGTTCGTCATCATAGAAAGGGTCTCCAAACGTTACCGTATTGCCGTCCTCGTCAACAAACTGATGGTCACGTGAACTCAAGGAACCGCCAATAACCACCTTGCCGTACATTATACGGCGTGGCATACCGTGCAGGTCGCTGCCCTTTGAGTACAAAGACATCCTGAACACCTCGTCGCCTCTCAGCTTTATAGGCTGAAGCTGTGGCACGCCCTGCGCCTGCTTATCTATGTGTGCGTTCCTCGCACTATATTCCTTTCGCTGGGCATAATCCACACGCACTATGCCGCCATTATCCACCTTGAAACAACAATAGGGCCGCCATCCATTTCCCCTCAGACTCTCATGCAAGCTGCCCATCTCTTCTTTCACCAGCTGCTCATACCTCCTCTGCTCCAGTGGAGAGTAATAGTCTATCAGGTAAAGTTTCTCATACACCCACAGGTCGCCGCTCTTGCCATAGCAGTAACCACGGAATCCATGGTTATACCACTTCGCCGACTCTTTACGAGCTACCCTCTCCCTGAACCCCTTGTCAAAAATCTCATCAAACCTTTGTATGAAATCATCAGCATCCTTGATGTCATGCAGAGGATATTTCCTTCTTATAGGGAACTCCATCATTGACACCAGTGCCTTGGTGTTGCCACACGCTATCAGGCGTGTCACCCACCCCAGCTTCGACGTGTCAGCGGGCACGTACGGCTCGTTCACGGTCTCCTTGTCTAAGGCCTGCATCGTACGGTCTTCCACGAATGTGCTGTCTATCTCACTTACATCACCACGACTGCACTGCCTGTTAAGAACAAAGACACTGCCTGCCACTACCGCAACCACCTCCAGCGATATCACTATCGGCACAATGCTGTGCTTATTCACAACAACATCCAGCGGTATCAACGGTCCGGCAAACTCCTGTTTGAAATGACGGTTGTCATGCGTAGAGAAGTACACATTATCACACTCATTATCTGCCTCAGGGATATAGAACCTCAACCGCTCACCGGCAAACTGTCTCCACACGCCCTCCGCATCTGCCGGCACCTCATACAATGCGCTGACATTCTTGTTGAATCGCTTTTTCTCATCAGAATAGACAATGTAGTTCACCCAGTAGCAAAACAAATCGTATGTGGTGGAGTTCTTCAGCGTCAGCGTATAGCCTGTTGCTGTCTCCTCTATGTCAGGTCTTTCCACGTGCAACCCATAACTGTCATACATCTCGATGAAGTCGTCAATGGCACGGTCTATCTGTTCCCGGCTCATCATCTCCACATATATTATACGCTTGCCTGCACGCATCTCATCTTTCAGCAAGTGATTCATTGTCGTAATCCATCTGCCTGTATATACATTCCAGTAATACCGGCAGGTCTTGTTGATTATAAACAGGATTAAAAGCAGTACTACCACGACTGGCAGGATGTGGCTAAAAACAAATTCTGTTATGCGTCCGATTAAGATATCATTCATGAGATAAATTGTGTTTATAAAGACAAAGCAGCCATATTTACATTCAAAAAGAAGTAAATATGGCTGCTTCTGTATTTATTCCCCTACCCCATCCCTGTGAGGGGGGAGGTAAGGGCAGGTCTGTAATCTTTACTTCACCTCCCAGATGTCGTTGGTCTCAAGGAGCTCAGCGAAGGTGTGGTACTTCTTGGCAGCCTTCACCTCCTCTATCTGCGCTGTAACACAGTCGTCGTAGGTAGGAGCCTCCACGTCACGGATCACGCCGAGGGCTACTGGGAAGCCGTCACCGTTGCCCATGAGGGCGAGCTTCAGCTGCAGGGTGTTGTCCTCACAGTGTGCGTCATGCACGAGGATGTCCTTCTCTGTGATGCCGTTCTCACCAATCTTCACAATCTTCAAGCCGAAGCCCTCCTGCACGAGTCCGAACTCACGGTCCTTACCGAAGATGAGCGGTTTGCCGTGCTCCACGTAGATAGCGTTCTCTGCACGGCCGGCGCTGTTATATACGGCAGCGTGGGTGCCGTCGTTGAACACCACGCAGTTCTGCAATACCTCAGTGACGCTGGCACCCTTATGTGCGTTGGCAGCCTTCAGCACCTCCACGGTGTGCTTGCCGTCGGTTGCCACGGTGCGCGCGAAGAAGTGTCCGCGAGCGCCGAAGCAGAGCTCTGCAGGGCGGAATGGGTCTTCCACTGTTCCGTAAGGGCTTGACTTGCTGACGAAGCCACGTGGTGATGTAGGAGAGTACTGTCCCTTTGTCAGACCGTAGATACGGTTGTTCAGGAGTATCATGTTGAGGTTGATGTTACGGCGGTTAGCGTGTATGAAGTGGTTACCACCGATGGCGAGTCCGTCGCCGTCACCGCTAATCTGCCATACTGTGAGGTCAGGGTTGGCAATCTTCGCGCCTGTTGCTATGGCAGCGGCACGACCATGAATGGTGTTCATGCCGTAAGTAGCCATGTAGTGTGGCAGACGGCTTGAACAGCCGATACCTGATATTACGGCAGTGTTCCAAGGCTCTACGCCGATTTCTGCCATTGCCTTATGAAGTGATGCGAGAAAGAAGTGGTCGCCGCATCCCGGACACCAACGTGGCTGTCCTTTCTTATAATCTTGAGCTGTAAATTCCATATTACTATGATTTTTTACTACTAATTATTTATCTTTTTTACAACGGATTAAAACCGATTATACGGATTTTACGAATTATTTACCGATTTCACGAATTACCAGCTGATTCTCCCTACAACGGATTAAAACCGATTATACGGATTTTACGAATTATTTACCGATTTCACGAATTACCAGCTGATTCTCCTTAAAACGGATTAGAACTGATTATACGGATTTTACGAATTCAACCCACTGGGAATCTTTCGTGAGCGAGTGATATCTCACCGAAGTTGAGCAGGAGAGACAACTTGTAGCCAGCCACCTTAGCATAATTAATAGCTTGTGAACGGTGTACATCTGTCAGTTCCTTAGTTGCTTTCAACTCCACTATTATCTTGTCATAGCAGATGAAATCCGGAACGAATGTTCCTTCAAGCGTTGTACCTCTGTATGCGGCGTGCAGTGTCACCTCGCGTTCAAAAGGTATGTTCTGATCTTTCATCTCTATGGCCAAAGCCTCCTGATACACTTTCTCTGTGAATCCCGGACCCAATTCCCTGTGCACTTTCATCGCTGCACCGATAATCTGATATGTCTCGTGCTTGTATATCAAGTCCGTCTGTTCCATCCGTCCAATTAAAATCAGAGTAATTCTTTATTTTAATTTGTGTAATCAGTGTAATCCGTCTCAATCCGTTGTCTGATAAAAACGGTAGCTATGTTGATAATCCGTTGTTTATTTAATTATTCCGTTGAAAGCCTCTACGAGTTCGTTGACTACGAATGGCTGTCCCTTCACCTGGTTGAACTGAGCTGGTACGAAGTTGTCAACCTTCATGCGGAGGTAACCGGCCAGCTGACCCATGTTCTGTTCTGCCACTACTACCTTCTTGTACTTCGTGAGTACCTCGGCGGTGTTCTTAGGCAATGGGTTGAGGTAACGGAACTGCGCCATGGCAACCTTCTTGCCCTGAGCACGCATCTCGTCCATAGCAGCATGCAGGTGTCCGAAGGTAGAACCGAAGCCTACGATGAGCAGGTCAGCGTCATCCTTGTCGCCCAGCACCTCAAGGTCTGGCACCTCTATATTAGCAATCTTCTGAGCACGCTTGCGTGTCATCAGGTCGTGGTTCTCTGGGTTTGTAGAGATTGCACCCGTCTTGTCGTCCTTCTCCAGTCCGCCGAGGATGTGCTGGAATCCCTCACGGCCAGGCACTGCCCAGTAGCGTGTGCCGTTCTCAGCACGCATATAAGGAGTCCACTTGCCCTTCAGCTCCTCTGGTACGTATGGAGGATTGATGCCGTCCATCTTGGCGAGGTCAGGCAGCAGGAATGCGCTTGAACCGTTAGCAATGAAGGCGTCGGTCATCAGCACTACAGGAGTCATGTGCTCCAGTGCCATCTTGGCTGCGTCATACGCTGCATAGAAACAGTCTGTAGGACTGGTAGCTGCAATTACTGGCATTGGTGATTCACCGTTACGTCCGTAGAGACACTGCAAGAGGTCTGTCTGCTCAGACTTTGTTGGCAGACCTGTTGCCGGACCGCCACGCTGTACGTCGAGCACCACGAGAGGCAGCTCCATGATAACGGCGAGGTTCATAGCCTCTGACTTAAGACAGATACCAGGACCTGAGGTAGATGTCACTGCCAGTGCACCGGCGAATGACGCACCTACTGCTGATGCGCAGCCTGCTATCTCGTCCTCACACTGCACTGTGGTCACGCCCAGTGACTTGTGCTTTGACAACTCATGCAGCACGTCGGTTGCAGGAGTGATAGGATAAGAACCGAGGTAGAGCTTCAGGCCTGCCTTCTCGGCAGCGGCGATGAAGCCGTATGCGGTAGCCTTGTTACCTGTGATGTCCATGTAACGGCCAGGCTTGTTATGCTTAGACTCAATGCGATACACGTTAGCAGCGCTTGAGTGGGTGTTGTGGCCGTAGTCGTAACCAGCCTGTATCACCTTTATGTTTGCCTCTGCTATGGCAGGCTTCTTGGCGAACTTGTCGCGCAGGAAGTTAGCCACCAGGTCAAGGTCGCGGCTGAAGAGCCAGCAAACCAGTCCGAGGGCGAACATATTACGACACTTCAGCATAGCCTTGTTGTCCATGCCAGAGTCCTTCAGTGTCTCCTTGACGATAGTTGTCATAGGGCACTGGATTACGCGGTCAGGGTCGATATTCATCTCACCGAGGTAGTCAGCTGTCTGGAACTGAGCCTTGTCAAGGTCTGACTGCTGGAAAGAGTCGGTATCGATGATGATAGTAGCATTCTTCTTGGCATACTTGTACTGAGTCTTGAGCGCAGCAGCGTTCATAGCCACCAGCACGTCACACTCGTCACCAGGTGTGAACACCTGACCGGCACCGATGTGTACCTGGAAACCAGACACACCCGTCAGCGAGCCTTGTGGGGCGCGGATGTCAGCAGGATAGTCAGGGAATGTTGAGATACTGTTGCCCACGGTGGCTGACACCGTGGAGAAGATGTTTCCGGCGAGCTGCATACCGTCGCCAGAGTCACCTGAGAAGCGTACGACCACCTGGTCGAGCTCTTTGATGTCTAATGCTTCTGCCATTTTTCTCTTTGCTTTGATATAATGTTTTTGTGAATATACAATCTTTCTTAAAAATGCAAAGTTACACCTTTTTTATTAAAACACAAAATAATACGGCTTCAAAAAATACGAAAAGTCAGCAAAACAGCCGTTTTCTTGACATTTTGTAATTATTTTGCCTGTTTTCGTGACGATAAAACTTAACAGTAAAAACACACCGTTGTATGCACATGACATAAGTTAAGGGATAGGACATTTTCGTCTTTTCGCCTTTTTATTTTTGTCAACGAAAAAACGCAAACCAGGAGAAAAATGACCTTTTGAATGGGCGAAAATCATCATTTTTCATCTTCTTTTTCGTGAAAGCATAGCTTTTACATTGTCATTCGATAGCTTTCACGATGAGAAACGATAGCTTTTACACCCTGAAAGCATAGCTTTTACGACG
>OCTW013388804.1_pt1 | contig 16096 bp, 13 predicted proteins | sample 1539671 | NCBI WGS metagenome assembly OCTW01 (sample SAMN02144230, study PRJEB22623) | gut metagenome | biome: sheep rumen | host: Ovis aries | place: New Zealand
TTTCCGAGTCAGTGTTCGTCCGTGGCAAAAAACTTCCGCTAGGTCGGATTTGCAATCCGACCTTACTGAGTATCTGCATTTTCAATGCGCATTACACATCTTTTCCCGGATTATAAATCCTGATATTCCTGACGGCCGGATTGCAAATCCGACCGAGCGGCGGCCGCGAGAAAGATCTCCGAGTTAGTCCGTGACGGTCCGTGGCAAACAAACAGAGTGAAACGGAGACCGCGAGAAAGATTTCCGAGTCAGTCCGTGACGGTCCGTGGCAAACAAACAGAGTGAAACGGAGGCCGCAAGAAAGATTTCCGAGTCAGTCCGTGACGGTCCGTGGCAAGCTCATTGGGGAAAAACGGACCCTCGCGACGCCTTTTCTTGGCACCAAAACGATAAAAATCGGCGGAAGTTGCCGCTATGTGCGGGAAAATGTGTAACTTTGCACTCTATATGCACCCTTTGCAAGAAGATGAACGTAGCAGAAATACTGAAACAGGGAGAGAAGGGCGAGAAGCATTTCTCGTTTGAGGTGCTGCCGCCGCTGAAGGGCAACGGCACGGAGAGTCTGTTCCGCACCATTGAGAAGCTGCGGGTTTTCAATCCGCAGTACATCAACGTCACCACGCACCACTCGGAATTCGTCTACCGCGAGCTGCCCAACGGCAACTATGAGCGGCAGCGCATTCGCCGGCGCCCGGGCACGGTGGCCATGGCGGCCGCCATTCAGCAGCGCTTCGGACTGCCGGTTATTCCGCATGTGATATGCAGCGGTGTGTCGGCAGAGGACATTGAGTACGAGCTCATCGACCTGCAGTTTCTGGGCATTGAGAACATTCTTCTGCTGAGGGGCGACAAGGCAAAGGACGACCGCACGTTTGTGCCTACGCCCGGCGGCCACGCCCATACGACGGACCTCATCCGCCAGGTGAAGCGCTACAACGAGGGCTTCTTCATGGACGGCACGCCCATCAAGCACCCTGGCAGACCGTTCTCGTTTGGTGTGGCGGCCTATCCCGAAAAGCACGAGGAGGCGCCCAATCTGGAAATGGACATGCGCTATCTGCTGGAGAAGCAGCAGCTCGGAGCGGAGTATGCCGTGACGCAGCTGTTCTACGACAACCAGAAATACTACGACTTCGTGAGCCGCGCCCGACAGATGGGCATCACCATCCCGATTGTGCCGGGTCTGAAGCCTTTTGCCAAGCTGTCGCAGCTGACGGTGGTGCCGAAGACGTTCCACTGCGACATTCCCAAGGAGCTGGCCGCGCTCATCACGCAGTGCCGCACCGACGACGACGCCCGACGGCTGGGCGTGGCATGGGGCATCAGGCAGTGCCGCGACCTGTATGCTCACGGCGTGCGCAACATTCACTTCTACACCGTGTCGGCCGTGGAGTCGGTGTGCGAGATTGTGGAAGCCATCGTGAAGGAATGAGCCGGGGGAAGAACTGAAAGACGAAAGAGAGCAAGGATATGACCTTCGACGAAGTGATAGGACAAGAGGAGGCGCAGCAGCGGCTCCTGCAGATGGTGGACGAGGGACGACTGCCCCACGCCCTGATGCTCTGCGGTCCGCTGGGCTGCGGCAAGATGGCCGTGGCGCTGGCCTTTGCATCGTTTCTGCTGACACGCGACGAGAGCCGCCGCGCCAACGCCGAGGCCATGCTGGCCCGATGGCAGCATCCCGACCTGCACTTCTCCTACCCCGTGATACGCCCGGCAGGCATCAGCTCGGACCACAAGATGGTGAGCGACGACTTTGCCAAGGAGTGGAACACGATGCTCCTGCAGGGGCCCTATTTCTCGATGGACCAGTGGCTGCGCGAGATGCAGGCCGCCAACCAGCAGGCCATCATCTACGCCAGCGAGAGCGACGACCTGATAAGGAAGCTGTCGCTGAAATCGAGCCAGGGAGGCTACAAGGTGAGCATCATCTGGCTGCCCGAGCGGATGAACCAGGAATGCGCCAACAAGATGCTGAAGATCATTGAGGAGCCGCCACAGCAGACGGTGTTCCTCATGGTGTGTGAAGAGCCGGAGCTGCTGCTTGAGACCATCAGGAGCCGCACGCAGCGCATCGACCTGAAGAAGATTGAGACGGAGAAGATAGAGCAGGCGCTGGTGGAGCGTCGCGGCATAGACAACGAGGCCGCCCACCGCGTGGCACGCGTGGCCAACGGCAACTGGCTGAAGGCGCTCGAAGAGCTCGACGCCGACAACGAGAACAAGCAGTTTCTCGACATGTTCATAGAGCTCATGAGGCTGGCCTACCAGCGGAGAGTGAGGGAACTGAAGGCGTGGAGCGAGAAGGCCGCGGGCATGGGACGAGAGAAGCAGAAAAGAATGCTGACCTACTTCGTGAGGCTCATCAGGGAGAACTTCATGTACAACTTCCGCAATCCCGAGCTCTGCTACATGACACTGGAGGAGGAGAACTTCGCGCGCAACTTCGCACGCTTCATCAACGAGGCAAACGTGGTGGAGCTGTCGGAGCTCTTTTCAAGGGCCATCAGGGACATCGGGCAGAACGCCAACGCCAAGATTGTGTTCTTCGACATGGTGCTGCGCGTCATCGTGCTGCTCATTCAGAAATAAATTCCAGTTAACAAACACCCTATATATCATTCAAAAAGCACCGTACAATGGACTACAAGAACCTGAAATACAAGATTACGAACACGTGCGACCGTGGTCTCTGCCGCAACGCCGTGGGACGCCAAGACCACCAGCTCAACACCTACGACTGGCTGGCTGACGTGCCGTCGGCCATCGACGACACCGACCTGGTGGAGGTGCAGTTCAAGAACACGCGCAAAGGATACTACCACAACGTGAACAAACTGCCGCTGAAGAAGGGCGACATCGTGGCCGTGGAGGCCAATCCGGGACACGACATCGGAGTGGTGACGCTCACAGGCAGGCTGGTGAAACTGCAGGTGAAGAAGGCGAACCTGAAATCGGAAGAGGACATCAAGCGCGTGTACCGACTGGCAAGGCAGGTGGACATGGACAAGTATCGTGAGGCGAAGAGCCGCGAACACGGCACCATGATTCAGAGCCGGCAGATAGCCAAGGACCTGGGACTGCAGATGAAGATTGGCGACGTGGAATACCAGGGCGACGGCAACAAGGCCATCTTCTACTATATTGCCGACGAGAGGGTGGACTTCCGTCAGCTCATCAAGGACCTGGCCGCCACCTTCCACGTGCGCATAGAAATGAAGCAGATAGGTGCGCGACAGGAGGCCGGACGCATAGGCGGTACAGGACCGTGCGGACGAGAGCTCTGCTGCGCCACATGGATGAAGAACTTCGTGAGCGTGTCTACGGGCGCGGCGCGTTTCCAGGACATCTCGCTCAATCCGCAGAAACTGGCAGGAATGTGTGCCAAACTGAAATGCTGCCTGAACTATGAGGTGGACAGCTACATTGAGGCCAGCCGCAAACTGCCCAGCAAGGAGATCGTGTTGCAGACACAGGACGCCGACTACTACCTGTTCAAGAGCGACATACTGGCCGGCATCGTGACCTACAGCACCGACAAACGCCTGGCAGCCAATCTGGAAACCATCACCGCACAGCGCGCGCTGGAGGTGATTGAGATGAACAAGAAGGGAGAGAAACCGGTCTCGCTACACGACGAGACCACGCAGAAGGCTCCCGAAAAACCGGCAGATTTGCTGACGGGTGACATCAACCGCTTTGACAAGAGCAAGAAGAAAAAGAAGAAAAACAAGGCGGCAGCCCAGCAGAACCAACAGAACGCTGCCGACAAAACACGCAGCGACAAACCGAAAGGTGAGCGTCCAAAGGATGGAAAGCCCAAGGGAGAGAAGCCAAAGGGCGACAAGCCGCAGCGAAAGAAAGGCGGAAAACAGCCGGAAAAGCCCCAGCAACAGCCACAGCAGGACGCACCGGCCAACTGAAGACAGAACGTGCTGGTAGACAAATTTGACAAACGGGACAAATTGTCTGCAAGTAGGAAAGGCATCGCAATGAAGAGAACCGTTCACACCTTATTATATATGATGGCTGCGACAACCGTCGCGGCCATCATTTCCTCGTGCCAGCTGAACACGCCCTACAGCCAGTATCAGCCAACGGAGATTGAAGGCTGGGAGAAGAACGACACGCTGTTCTACAACGTGCCGCCGGTGAAGTCGGCTGGAAGATACCGTCAGACGCTGGGCATACGCATCAGCGACGCATTTCCCTTCACCAGCATCTGCCTCGTGGTGGAGCAGCGCATCTTCCCCGGAAGACGCAGCAAGGTGGACACGCTCAGATGCAGATTCACCGACGAACAGGGACGTCTGCAAGGGCCGGGCATCAACCTCCATCAATACCAGTTCCCCATTGGAGACATCGACCTGAGACCGGGCGACAGCCTCAGCATCAAGGTGCGCCACACAATGAAACGCGCCATCATGCCCGGCGTGTCCGATGTCGGCATACACATAGAACATCAATAGAAGGTGTGCTGACGCGAGAGCTTTTTCAACATAAATCTACGTAAATCATACTTGAACGCTGCGCCAGAATGGTTAGGTATTCTGTTTTACAACATAAATCTACGTAAATCATGCTTGAATGCTGCGCCAGAATGGTTACGTATTCTGTTTTACAACATAAATCTACGTAAATCATACTTGAACGCTGCGCCAGAATGGTTAGGTATTCTGTTTTACAACATAAATCTACGTAAATCATACATAAATGTAGCGAGTTATAGTAGGGAGAGATTGATGAAGATTTACGTCTAAAAAACAAAAAACAAACCTTCATTCATGCCGCTACAAAGGCATTTATGAGTGATTAATGAAGATTTACGTATTCTGTCTTATAACATAAATCTACGTAAATCATACATGAATGCTGCGCCAGAATGGTTACGTATTCTGTTTTACAACATAAATCTACGTAAATCATACATAAATGTAGCGAGTTATAGTAGGGAGAGATTGATGAAGATTTACGTTCAAAAAACAAAAAAACAAACCTTCATTCATGCCGCTACAAAGGCATTTATGAGTGATTGATGAAGATTTACGTTAAAAACAAAAAACAAGCCTTCATTCATGCCAAAACAAAGGCATTAATGGGTGATTGATGAAGATTTACGTTAAAAAAACAAGGCCGGTAGCACTTCAAGAAGAAGCGGCTACCGGCCTTCATTATTCTTTAAGACCTCTTAGAGGGCGAGGATCTGCTTGGCAGTGTCGTTGTCGGGCTGCAGCTCCTGCAGCTTTTTGGCAAACTCCTTGGCCTTAGCGGTCTGGTCATTCTGGATGAAGTAGACAGCCAGGTAGTTGTAGCAGACGCCGAGCTTGCGCAGGTCGGAAGCGCTCTTTTCGGCCTTGTTCTCCACGAGAGAGATGTACTCCTCGTAGTAGGGCTTGGCGGCACCGGCCTTGATGTCGGTGTTCATCTGGTGATGAATGTTGGCGCGCTTGTAGACAGCGTATTCCTTGGCGTAGTCGAACTTGTCGGCGATGGTGGCATAAGCCAGATCGGCACCAGCGAGGGCCTTGTTCTTCTCGCTCTCGGCCACATTCTCAGACTGGTCGATGTAGATGTCGGCAATGGTCTCGTAGTCCTTATAGCTGGCCTCCGAGCCGATGGCATCGATATACTGGGTCTGCAGCTCGAGGGCACGGTCGTACTGTTTCTTCTGGAGATAGATCTCAGAAAGCGACTTCAGGATCTCTGTCTTGGTGTTGTCAAGCTCGATGACCTTCTGATACTGTGCAACAGCCTCGTCGAGACGTCCGGCACCCTTGAGGGCATCGCCATAGTAGAGATAGTCGGCAGGACGGATGTTCTCGGCCTTCTCCTTGGCAAAATAGGTCTGGGCATAGTTGACAGCCTCTGTGTACTTCTCGAGTTTGTTGCAGCTGAAGTAGGCCATCTTGGCAAAGCTGGCGAACTCGGGGTTCTTCTGCATGCCGGCCTGAGCAAGCTGCAGGGCCTTGTCATACTGCTCCAGACTGTAGGCCGTGGAGAGGTAGTCGTAGAGAATGTAGTCGTCGAGGGCCTTCACGTTGGGCACCTTGTCGTACCACTCCATGGCAGTCTTCAGCTTGTTGTTCTGAGAGTACATGTAGCCAGCAGCGGCCTCGTAAGGATAGTCGGGTTTCACCTGATGCAGCTTCTCGAGCATCTCAACGGCACCCTTCGGGTCAATCTTCTGGTACACCTTGGCATACTTCACATAGCCGGTGGCATCCTGCGGGTCGAACATGGTGGCCTGCTGATACCATGTGGCAGCGTTGCCGCCATCGTCCTGTACGGCGAAGATGTCGCCCTGGAGGATGTAGCCGGCGGCGACGTTCTTGCCCACCTTGCGAGCCATTTCGGCATACTTGGTAGCCTCGGTGAAGTTGTGGGCGGCCATGTAGGCACGTCCCAGTCCTGCCAGAGCCTCAGGGTTCTTCTTGTAGGACTTCAGGAACAGCTTCACGGCGTCCTTGGTTGCTTTTACATCGCCGTTGGCGGCGGTTACGGTCTGGGTGATGGCGTCAATCTCCTGCTGAAGAGCGGATGTCTGAGCCATTGAAGAGGTAGAGATGCTGAGCATCAATGCCCCTGCTACGAGATATTTGATTGGTTTCATAATCATTTAATATTTTAAAGAGTTAATAATCGACTATATGATGGAGACGAGCTGAAAAGGTTTAATTCACCTTCACGTCGATGACATAGGTGTCCATGATGATGGGCAGAATGCCTGAACGCTTGATGATGAGCTGTCCCTTGTAACTTTCAATGAAATGGGCAAATCCCCAGGGAAGTCCCTGCCGGGGATCGTTGAGGAGCGCGTAGACGGTGCGCACGATGGGATAGCGCCCGTTGTAGATGTACGCCTGATAGGGCTGGTAGCTGTTGTCGGGCGTAGCTTCGTCCTTCTTGCTGACACGCATCACGCGCGTGTCTTTATAAAAGGTGATGTTCGTCGTGTCGCGCGGATCGTTGAGCCAGTTGCTTCCGATGATGCCAATGGCGTTGGGCGTCTCACGCACATACTGTATAACCTCCTTGCTGGTCTTGGCGGCCACGATGTTCGGGCTGTTGATAGGCTTTCCGCCAAGCAGGGAGTCTACACAGAAATGAACGGCGCTTGACTGCTTGTTGTCGAAACACACGACAATCTCGCCTCGCTTTGAGCCTGGCGCCACGTCGCTCCAGTTCTTGGCTTCTCCGCTAAGAATGCGCTTGATGTTTTTCACCGAGATACACGAGTCGGTGTTCTGGTTGTTGATGATGAAGGCGAGTCCGTCCTTTGCCAGCTTGATGGCGCGCGGAGAGAAGCCACGGGAACGATAGTTCTCGTATTCGCTCTTGGTGAAGTCGCGCGACGCAATGGCCAGGCACACACTGTCGCTAAGCAACAGGTTGACTGCGTCTATCTCGTTGGTGTAGATAGGCGTCACGTGTGCATCACGATAAATGCTGTGGAAGACATCTATTTCTTCATCAATAATGGGATGAAAACTCTCGTCGGCAGCAAAGGTGATAGAGCCCGACGAATAGGTATCTGTTCTACCGTTTTTCGGTTTGTCCTCACACGAGGACAAACCGAAAATCAGTGATAATCCTACTAAACCGTAGAATAAGTGCTTATACATTTACTTCTTGGATGAAATGTTCTGTTACTGGAGTTTGAAGGTCACAGGCAGCGTGTACTTCACACGTACGGGTGAACCGTTCTGCTTACCAGGAATCCACTTCGGCATGGACTTCACCACGCGCTCAGCTTCCTTGTCGAGAGACGGGTCAACCTTCTTCACGGCGTGTACATCGGTTACCGAACCGTCCTTCTCAACCACGAACTGAACAACCACGCGACCCTGCACGCCGTTCTCGGCAGCAATAACCGGGTACTTCAGGTTCTGGCTGAGCCATGCCATAACGTTTCCACCAGGGAACGACGGCATCTGCTCCACGACGTCGAAGATCTTTGTGTCTTCTTCCTTCGGCTTCTCAGGCTCTGGTGGAGGAGCAATCTCTTCCTTAGCCTTCAGCACATCGCCACCTACCTCGTCGTTACCTTCAACGGTGAAGGCACCGACTGCCTTATCAGACTTCTCAACCTCGTCGAGCTTGATCTCGTCCTCTTCCTTCACCTCGTTGTCCTTCTTAATGACAGGTGCGGTGAACTTAATAGAACTCTTGACCTTCTCGACAACCTTCTCAGGCTCCACCTTGGGCTGCTCGACCTTTTCCACCTTCTTGGCCTGCTTCTTCTCCTGAATAGCGGAGAGCTCCACGGCCTCGGTGCGGGCGAGTTCCTGCTGTTCCTGAATGAAGGTAATCAGCTTGATTGCAGAGAATCCTAACACTGCAACGAGCAATACGGCGAGGATAGAGTAAACATTTCTCTTGGAAGTACCGTTACGCAGCACGTATGCTCCGTAGTCCTTGTTCCTTCCTTGGAAGACTATGTCGGCCCATTCACGAGCCACCAAATCTATTTTTGCCATTGTCTTTTCCTTTCTTTAAATTACCGTATTACTTGATACCACGCTTGTCAAGCATTGCCTGATCGTCTTCGTTGATCTTGTCGATCACATAGGTACCAATGCTGCAGATAGTCATTTCATCGAGAGCATCGACCATGTTCTTGTAAGAAGCCTCGTCGGTACACTTGATGATGATGGTCATCGTGGGCACCTTTGCCTCGCCTCCATAGTCAGCCAGCTCACCGCGCTTGATCTTTGCGAGTTCACGGTCGTAGATGCTGTCTGGATAATCCGTGGGCTTAGCGAGTTTCTTAGCATCCAACTGCTTACGAGCAGCCATGATGTCGGCCACCGGCGTAGAGCCATCCTCAGTGACGTGCTCGATGAGCACCTTGCGGATGCCGTCCTTACCCCATGTGGTCTCCTTCAGGCATGAAGGGTCGTCGTAGTTGGGGATACCGTCAACGTGGTAGATCTTGTCATTACCGCACACATAGAGTGTGATGGTCTGAGAAGCCTTGGCAGCGTTACGCTCCTGGTCTGTAATATTCTTATCGTTACTTGGCATGGTCAAGTTCATCGTCTGGGGCTTAGACAGCGACGTACAGAGCATGAAGAAAGTGATAAGAAGCATCATCATATCCACCATCGGCGTAAAGTCGACTCGTGTGGAAAACTTTTTCTGCTTACTTGCTTTTTGCTTGGCCATAACTTATTCCTCCTCTGTTTTAAGAGATGTGATAAGGTAATAGCGGTTCTCGCTCATGTCCTGCAACTCCGAAAGCATCTTCTTGATGACCTTGTACGGAGTAGCCTGGTCGGCCTTCACAGCAATGACCATGTCCTTGCCGTTGGCTTCACGAGCCAGGTCGACCCATGTCTGGAACTCACTCATCTTACCATCGATACTGTCAGTCGGGATACCACGAGCAGCCTGATATTCATTCATCTTCTCTGCATCCTGGCTGAGGAATTCACTCAGATCCTGCATGGGGACACCGACGTTGGCGGAGCCACGTCCGTTCTCCAGCTGCTTTCCTGTCAGGCTGACACCGTATTGAGCGGCCATGTCTGAAATCAGGCTCTCCATCTTACCTGGAGTTTCCATTCCGAGGAAGATCTTTCCCGACTTATCCACGAGGATAGAGAGGACGTTTTCCTCCGGAACCTTGATTTCAGATACCGACGACGGCGCGTTGACTCTCACAGCCTCATTCTTCACGAACGTAGACGTCAACATGAAGAACGTAAGCAGGAGGACCATGACGTCGCTCATCGGGGTCATGTCAATCCAGATGTCCGCCTTCTTAATTTTTACTTTACCCATAATGATAAATGTTTTAAAGGGTTAGCAAAAATTAAGCCTCATCCGTATGGTTTGCTTCGTATGTCTGGGCAATGGTGTAACCAACCTCGTCGAGGGCGTATGTCAGCTTGTCGATCTTGTTAGAATAGTAGTTGTAAGCAACCACAGCGAACCAAGAAGTCAAGATACCAGAAGCGGTGTTCACAAGGGCCTCAGAAATACCCTGAGACAGAGCGAGGGAGTCACCGCCACCACCAGAAGCCAGAGCGGCGAACGAACGAATCATACCCACCACAGTACCGAACAGAGCGGTAAGGGTACCGAGAGTAGTGATAGTAGCCAGGATCGGCATGTTCATCTGCAGAGTGGGCATCTCGAGCTGAGTAGCCTCCTCGTGAGCCTGCTGGATCTTAGCCACCTTCTGCGAGGTCTTCAGGCCAGCGGTAGCTTCCATTTCCTTGTAGGCGCGGAGCGAAGCACCAACAACGTTTGCAACAGAACCCTTCTGGTCGTCGCAAAGCTTCTGAGCCTTAGCGAAATCGTTGGCGGCGAGAGCAGCCTTGATGTTAGCCACGAACTTGGGGAGCTTTCCCTTACCGAAAGCGGTGCGGAGAGCGAGCCAGCGCTCAACGCTCAGAGCGAGCACGGTGAACAACAGAGTGATGATGACAGGCACCACGATACCACCTTTGTAGATAAGACCGAGGATAGAGCCGTCCTTCACTGCGTTCTCAGGATTGCCGTCGATGAAGTTTGCGGGATTACCCAACACGAACTTGTAGACGCAGCATGCTGCGATGAAACATGCAACAATGATCCAAATTGCTGCCTGAACTCCCTGGAAGCCCTGCGATTTCTTCGGGGCTGCCTTTGCTTGTGTAGTTGCCATAATTTTTTGTTTTAATTTTTAGTTATTAATAAATTTAAGTAATAAAAAATTCTATATGTGACGGGCCCTTGAGGGCGCGTTTGCAGAAACTATTCCGATTAGACCTCGCAAAGATAGCAATTATTGAGCAACTACGGGCAATTTTAAGAAGTTTTAACCGTCCTTTTCCTCAAAAAAAGTCTCTCAGCGGTCTTCAGTCGCGTACAAATCACTGCAATCTGGCCAGAGTTTCCTTGATTCTCTTCATGGCCTCTCGTATGTTGTCATCGCTCGTTGCATAGCTCATGCGGAAACAATCGGGCGAGCCGAAGGCGTCGCCTCCGACGGTTGCCACATGGCCTTCTTCGAGCAGGAACATGGCGAAGTCAGTGGAGTTGTTGATGACTCTGTCGCCGCATCGCTTGCCAAAGAAGCTGCTGCACTTGGGGAACAGATAGAAGGCTCCCTGCGGCACGTTCACCTCGAGTCCGGGAATCTGCCGGGCCAGTTCCACTATCAGGTCGCGACGGCGCTCAAAGGCCTGCCGCATCTCTTCCACGCAGAGCTGCGATGCCACATACGCCTCAACGGCGGCCTTCTGGCTGACCGAGCATGGACCGCTGGTGTACTGTCCCTGCAGTTTGTTACATCCTTTGACAATCCATTCGGGACCAGCCATGAATCCGATGCGCCAACCTGTCATGGCGTAGGCCTTGCTCACGCCGTTGACCACGATGGTGCGCTCCCTCATACCGCTGACTGTGGCGATGCTGGCATGCGCTCCCGTGTAGTTGATGTGCTCGTAGATTTCATCGGCCAGCACGAACACGTCGTCATGGCGCAGTATGACCTCTGCCAAAGCATCGAGTTCCTGCTGCGTGTAGACGCTTCCGGTGGGATTGCTCGGCGAGCAGAGAATCAGCATGCGTGTACGGGGTGTGATGGCGGCCTCGAGCTGTTCGGGAGTCATCTTGAAGTCCTGCTCAAAGCCTGCCTCCACGATAACGGGATTGCCTCCGGCCAGTTTCACCATCTGCGGATAGCTCACCCAGTAGGGGGCAGGAATGATGACCTCGTCGCCGTCGTCCACCAGGGCCAGCACTGCGTTGCAGACGCACTGCTTGGCGCCATTGCTCACGAGGATTTCTGCGGGCGCGTAGTCGAGTCCGTTCTCCTTCTTCAGCTTGTCCGCAATGGCTTTTCTCAGGTCAGGATAGCCGGGAACAGGAGAATAGCGCGAGTAATTCTCGTCGATGGCTTTCTTTGCTGCGGCCTTGATATGGTCGGGTGTATTGAAGTCGGGCTCGCCAACACTCATGTTGATGACGTCGATGCCCTGTGCTTTCATTTCACTACTTTTCTGCGACATGGCCAGCGTAGCCGATGGGGCGAGCCGGTTCAGTCGGTTAGAGAGTCTTGCCATAGAGCTATTGTTTATTATTTCGTGCAAAATTAAGCATTTTATTCTTAATAACGAAAAAAACGAACATTTATTTCATCAAACGCATGGAAAAACTTTTTTTAAGTGAAGAGTGAATGTAAAAGTGAAGAGTGAAAAGTGAAGAGTGAAGAATTTGCTGCCGCCATTCTTGTATAAGTGAAGAGTGAAAAGTGAAGAGTGAAGAATTTGCTGCCGCCATTCTTGCAAAAGTGAAGAGTGAAAAGTGAAGAGTGAAGAATTTGCTGCCGCCGTTCTTGGAAAAGTGAAGAGTGAAAAGTGAAGAGTGAAGAATTTGCTGCCGCCATACTTGCAAAAACGAGAAGTAACTAATGGACCAGGTTTTCCAGAGTCCATTCTTTGGAACCAATGGCGGCAGCAAATTCTTCACTCTTCACTCTTCACTCTTCACTTATAACTCTTCACTTATCAAAGGTGCAGCGTATGTCCCATGCGGTCTTTCTTCGTCTTCAGGTAGCGCAGGTTGTAGGGGTTTGGCGTCACCTCGATGGGGATGTTCTCCACGATTTCCAGACCGTAGGCCTCCAGTCCGACGCGTTTCACGGGGTTGTTGGTGAGCAGTCGCATCTTCGTGACGCCGAGCTTGCGCAGTATCTGTGCCCCACAACCGTAGTCGCGCTCATCGGGTTTGAATCCCAGATGCACGTTGGCCTCAACGGTGTCGAGTCCTTCCTCCTGCAGTTTATAGGCGGCAATCTTGTTCATCAGTCCGATGCCGCGTCCTTCCTGCTGCATGTAGACCAGCACGCCGCGCCCCTCCTTCTCAATCATCTGCATGGCCTTGTGCAGCTGTTCGCCGCAGTCGCAGCGCAGCGAACCGAGGATGTCACCGGTGGCGCACGACGAGTGCACACGCACCATGATGGGCTCGCCTTCGCGCCATTCGCCCTTGCGCAGTGCGAAATGCTCCAGACCGTTGCTCACCTGGCGGAAGGGTATGAGGTGGAAATGTCCGTAGGCGGTGGGCATATCCACTTCGTCGCCCATCTCCACGAGCGAGTCCTTGCGCAGCCTGTAGGCGATGAGGTCCTTGATGGTGATGATGCGCAGCTGGTGTCTGTCGGCAAACTCCAGCAGCTGCGGCATGCGTGCCATGGTTCCGTCGTCGTTCATAATCTCTATGAGTGCTCCGGCGGGCGTGAGTCCTGCCAGACGGCAAAGGTCGATGGCGGCCTCGGTGTGTCCGCTTCTCTTGAGCACTCCGTTTTCCTGTGCGTAGAGCGGATTCACGTGTCCGGGCCTGCCGAAGGTCTGCGGCGTCGACGCCGGGTCGGCCAGTGCGCGTATGGTGGCCGCACGGTCGTGGGCAGAGACGCCGGTCGTGCAGCCTTCTATCTTGTCGACGGTGACGGTGAAAGGCGTTCCCAGCAGCGAGGTGTTGTCGGCCACCTGATGGGGCAGTCCCAGCTCTTCACACCGGCTCATGGTGATGGGTGCGCAGAGCAGACCGCGCGCGTTCTTCAGCATGAAGTTCACCATGTCGGGTGTGATTTTTTCGGCGGCACATATCAGGTCGCCCTCGTTCTCGCGGTCTTCGTCGTCGACCACGATGACGAACTTGCCGTCCCTGAAGTCCTTGACGGCTTCATCGATGGTGCTGAGCTTGAGGTTTGTCATATATCTTTTTCTTCTTTTTTCCTTATACCTTATTATATATACACAGTCAGCCTGGGCTACTGTTTCTTTTTCATCTCTCCGATTCGGGCTATGATGGCCTCGTTGGTCTGCTTGATGGTGTGCAGGTCGCGGCGCAGTCGTGCCCTGAACATCCACATGCGGAGGTAGAGGCACAGGCCGAGCGGCACGATGATGGCGGCCACGATGTTGAGCCACCTGCGCTCAAAGGGCCTGGTGTGTGCCTTCACCGACACCACGGGATACTTGTTGAGCTCGGTGAGCACCACCCTGTCGCGGGTGTTCGACAGGTCGTCGATGACGCTCTCCAGTTCCTCGCTGATGCGTTCTATCTCGTGGTCGGGCTCGTAGCGGAAGAACACCTTCACCACACTGGGCAGGCGCAGCAGCTTGTGGTCGCGGGCGTAGGCCTGCGTTTCGTCGGTGATGCGGGCCAGCGCCTGTGCGTCGGCCTCGTAGTGGGGATCCTCGATGATGACTTCCTTGGCAGCCACGTGGCGTTTCAGCCTCAGTCCGAGCAGCTTCATGAAGAAGTTGCGGTAGAGGTCGAGGTTGAACACCACCGAGTCGTTGTTGGCCTTGTAGGTGAAGAACACGGCCAGCGGCGACAGCACGGCGGTGGCGATGCCCTTGCCGAACCACACGGCCCACATGCCTCCGCGCGCCATGCGGTAGCCCATGTTGTCGAAGATGTAGTAGACGATGAACACGAGCACGGAGATGATGACCGGTATGCCGAGTCCGCCCTTGCGGATGATGGCTCCGAGGGGCGCGCCTATGAAGAAGAAGAGCAGGCACGAGAAGGCCAGCGTGAACTTGTTGATGGCCTCGATGTTATGCTGGCGGATGTTGCGGTCGCCCTCGGTTGTTATCAGCGACTTGTACTCCAGGTCGCTCACTGCCGACTGTGCCCGCGAGTGTGCGTGCGACATGGTGCGCCGCTTGTCCTCGGGTTTCATGTGGCTGAACACGCTGTCGATGTTGAACGACCGTGTGGCGGCCATCTTCAGCGCGCGCGTCGAGTCCTTGCGGGCTATGTGGCGGAAGCGGAAGTAGCTGTGGTTCACGTCGTTCAGAAAGGTGCGGCCGATGCTGTCATACTGGGCATTGATGGAGTCTACGTCGTGACGTATCTGCGCCAGACTCTTGCCGCGCGCGTTGTTCGAGAGCACGCCGGCGTCGGTGAGGTTGAAGTCGGCGTCGAAGTCGAGGATGATTTTCTTGTTGGTGAACGTCTCGCGCCGATAGGGCACCGACGCGCTGCCGTCGAGACTGGTGTTCTGCATGTTCTCGAACCACTCGCCGCTGTGCAGCGTCAGCACCAGGTGCTTCTTCTCGGCCGTAGACTGCAGCATGCCGCTGTCGGCAAGAATAATGGCCGCGTCTTCATAGCTGCCCGTGAAACGATAGATCATCATGCCGTAGAGCATGCCCGTCTCGGTGTTCTTCTTCTGCACATAGAGGTTGGTGTTGGGGATGCCGTCGTAGAACACGCCTTCGGGAATCTCCAGCTCAGGGCTTTTCTGCCGCATGGAGAGAAGAAGCTGGGCAAACGAGTTGTTGGCCGACGGACCGACGACGTTCTGAAAGTAGAACGACCCGAGCATGATGGCCACGGTGAGGATGATGAGCGAGCGGAACGACTGCATGAGCGAAATGCCGGAGGCCTTGATGGCCGTCAGCTCGGAGCTCTCGCCCAGGTTGCCATAGGTGATGAGCGACGAAAGGAGAATGGCCAGCGGCAATGCCTGGGGCACAAGCATCAGGCTCATGTACCAGAAGAACTGCGCCAGCACGTCCATCGACAGGCCCTTGCCGATGAGCTGGTCGATGTAGCGCCACAGGAACTGCATCATCAGCACAAACTGGCACACGAAGAACGTCGCCACAAAGAGCAACAGGAATTGCCGGGCGATGAACAGGTCGAGCTTCTTGATTCTAAACATTCTCTTTTTTACGCACGCATGTCGCGTATGGCCTGCAAAGTTACAACTTTATTCCGACAATCCCCCACCCCGCTCCCGTTCTTTTTTCTTCTTTAACGTTTAGGAGGAACACATAGAATGGACAGAAATTATTATAATTATTATAATTTCTCTTAGCTGACTGGGAGTTTAGGAGTCTGGGAGTTTGGACGATACGGATATAGGCGGCATACGTGATTTGGACAGAAATTATTATAATTATTATAATTTCTCTTAGCTGACTAGGAGTTTAGGAGTCTGGGTGTTTAGGAGTCTGGACGATACGAACATAGGCGGAACTCGCTCTGCCGGATTTGCAATCCGGCAGTATTCAGTATAAGGATTTGTAATCCGCTTTCGTTTCCGCATTACAAATGCTCATACTCATAGTGGTCGGATTGCAAATCC
>OCTW011462425.1_pt1 | contig 16093 bp, 11 predicted proteins | sample 1539671 | NCBI WGS metagenome assembly OCTW01 (sample SAMN02144230, study PRJEB22623) | gut metagenome | biome: sheep rumen | host: Ovis aries | place: New Zealand
TATTAAACGTTATCATGGGTCACCCAAGATATAAGATTACTAGCGGAACTCTTTATCTTGATGATGTTGACTTAACAAACATGACCACCGATGAAAGAGCAAAGGCAGGTTTATTTTTAGCATTACAAAATCCTGCAGAAGTTCCAGGCGTTATTAACTCTGATTTCTTAAGAGCTGCGGTAAACGCAACTAGAGAAGAAAAAGTCTCAACTTATAAATTTTATAAGATGTTAGATAGCGCGACTAAAGAACTTAAGATGCCTTTTGACTTGGCGACTAGAAGTTTAAATGAAGGTTTTAGTGGTGGTGAAAAGAAGAGAAACGAAATTCTCCAATTACTTTTACTCAATCCAAAAATTGCCATGTTAGATGAAATCGATTCTGGTCTTGATGTTGATGCGATTCAAATCGTCGCTGACGCAATCAAAAAAGAAGAGGAAAAAGGAATGGGCTTTTTGGTCATTTCTCACTATGCCAGATTATTCGATTTAATTAAACCTACAAGAGCAATTGTAATGATTAACGGAAAAATCGTTTTAGACGGCGATACTTCTCTCATCAAACGTATCGATCAAAATGGTTATGAATTCATCAAAACCGAACTCGGAATTGAAATTGAAAAAGAAGATAACCAAATGAACACAGTGTCTATTGGAACCTGCGCTGTTAAAGAAACAATTAAATAAGATGAAACGTGTAGCTATTAAAGAGAATTTAGATTATAACTGTTTAGCGGAAGACACTGAACTATCTTTTGATGTGGCGTCTAATTTAGAAGTGACTCTAACTCTTAAAAATGTTGAAGTAGCTTCTTCTATTAATATTGATGTCGCTGATAACACGATTCTTCATCTTGCGATCTTTGCGAAAAATCCAATCGATAATTCAAAAATCACCGCAAATATAGGTGAAAATTCAAAAATTATTGCTTATTATGCTGATTTTACTACTGAGAAGAATCACCTCTCAGTCGATGTAAATCTTAATAAATATAACGCGAATTGCGAGTGGCACTTAGCGAGCCTTTCTAGTCACGCTGATGACAAAGAAATCGCGGTGTCAATCTATCACAATCACAGCAACACATTCGGTAGAATCGATAACTATGGAGTGTGTAAAGAAAATAGCAAACTCATCTTCTCTGGTGTGTCCCATATCATTAAGGGATGTCACCAAAGTGCATCACATCAAAATGCGAAAATTGTGGTCTTTGATGATGGATGTAAAGCGATTGCTAGACCAGTACTTAGAATCGATGAAAATGATATTGAAGCAAGTCACGCAGCAGTGGTTGGAAAAGTGAGTGATGACCACATCTTCTATTTAACCTCTAGAGGATTAAATATTGATGAAGCAAAATTACTTATTACTATGGGTTATTTAAAGCCAATATTACGCGGCTTTGATGATGAAACTGCAGTCGAAATTGAAACATTAATTGAAGGAAGATTATAAGATGTACGATATTAAAAAAATTCGCAAAGATTTTCCAATGTTAAATGGCAAAACCATGCAAGGCAAACCACTTGTGTTTTTAGATAATGCTTCTACAACATTCAAACCTCAATGTGTTATTGATGCGATGAATAGATATTATCTAGAAATGAATGCGAATTCACATCGTGGCGACTATGATCTTTGCTATTTTGTGGATTGTGAGATTCAAAAGAGCAGAGAAACAATCGCTAAATTTGTTAATTCAGAAGTTAATGAAGTAGTTTTTACTAGTGGAGACACTGAAGCTCTTAACTTGGTAGCATATGGCTATGGTTTAGAATTCCTTAAAAAGGGAGATGAGATTCTTCTTAGTGAAGCTGAACATGCTTCAAACGTTCTTCCTTGGTATCGTATTTGTGAATTAACTGGTGCAAAAGTTGTCTTTGCGGAAATCGAAGACAAAAAGATTACTGTTGATTCTATTAAGAAAGCATTTAAAGAACATAAAAACATTAAAATTGTGTCTCTAGCACATGTTGGAAATGTTCTTGGATATATGATTAACGCGAAAGAAATCGCTCGAATTGCTCATGAGAACGGTGCAATCATAGTTCTTGATGGCGCTCAATCAGTGCCTCATGCAAAAATCGATTTTAAAGACTTAGATATTGATTTCTTAGGGTTCTCCGCTCACAAAATGTGCGGACCTACTGGAGTTGGTTGCTTAGTTGGCAAATATGATTTGCTTCAAAAGATGGCAACTTTCAAGACTGGTGGAGGAATGAACGTTAAATTTTTCAACAATCAAGAATATATTCCTTTAGACGCACCTGCTAAATTTGAGGCTGGTACATTAAATATTGCAGCGATTATGGGATTTAAAGCGGCAGTGGACTATATCAACTCTATTGGAGTGGAAGAAATCCATAAGCACGACGCTGAATTATGTGAATATTTCGTCTCTAAATTAGAAAACAATGACAATATCATTATTTATAATAAAGACGCAAGAAACGGCGTTATTTCGTTTAATGTGAAAAATGTATTTGCTCAAGATGAAGCAACATTACTTAATTCCAAAGGAATTGCGGTTCGTAGTGGACAACAATGCGCGAAGATGATTGATAACGTTCTTCATGTTCCAGCAACAGTAAGAATGTCGACGTACTTATATACTTCTAAAGAAGAAGTTGATGCTTTAATTGAGAATTTAATCAATGGAGGAGATATTTTAGATGCCTACTTTAACTAATGAAATGATGAGGGCGATCATTATGGATCACTCCTCAAACCCAACAAATAAACACACTCCTAAGGGAGAAGGCTATATTAAAGAACACATGCACTCTGATAACTGCATTGATGATTTAGATATCTACCTTAAGGTAGAAGGTGATAAAGTAGTCGATGCTTGTTTTGAAGGAGTCGCGTGTACTATCTCATTAAGTTCTACAGATATTATGTGCGATTTAATGAAAGGCAAAACCCGTCAAGAAGCCTTATATATGATTGAACAATATCAACATATGATGCATGAAGAACCATTTGATGATGAGGTTCTCGATGAAGCAATTGTATTTATTAATACAAGCAAACAAGCAGCAAGAATTAGATGTGCGACTATCGGATGGAACGCTGCTAATTCAATTTTAAAGGACAAATAAATATGTCAGGGAAAGACGTCAAGTTTCAAGAAGATTACAAATACGGATTTAAAGACGAAGATGTTTCGATTCTAAAAACCGAAAAAGGTTTAACAGATGAGACAATCCGTCAAATTTCAGCGTACAAAAATGAACCTGAATGGATGCTTGAATTCCGTCTTAAGGCTCTTAAATCATTTAAAGCAATGCCATTACCAAACTATGGTCCTGATTTAAGTGATTTAGATTTTGATTCATATACATATTTCACTAGACCTTCTGAAAAAGAGGTTAAGAATTGGGATGAAGTTCCTGAGACTATTAAAAACACATTTAATCGTTTAGGTATCCCTGAAGCTGAACAAAAATATCTTAGTGGTGTTTCCACTCAATATGAGTCTGAAGTCGTTTACCATAACATGCTTAAAGAGATTGAAGATAAGGGCGTTATTTTCCTTTCTACTGATATGGCTCTTAAGCTTTATCCAGACTTATTTAAAAAGTATTTCTCTACTGTTATTCCAGTTGCAGATAATAAGTTCTCTGCTCTTAATGGAGCGGTTTGGAGTGGCGGCTCATTTATCTATGTTCCAAAAGGTGTTCATCTAGATAAGCCACTACAATCTTATTTTAGAATTAACAATGAAAAGAGTGGTCAATTTGAACGTACTTTAATCATTGTTGATGAGGGTGCAGATGTCCATTATGTTGAAGGTTGTACTGCTCCTACTTACTCCAAAGAATCACTCCACGCAGCAGTCGTTGAAATCATCGTGCTCGCTGGTGGTAAATGTCGATACTCAACTGTTCAAAATTGGTCCACAAATATCGTAAATTTAGTGACAAAACGGGCAGTTTGTTATGAAAATGCACAAATGGAATGGATTGATGGTAACATCGGAAGCCAAGTAAATATGAAGTATCCGGCCTGCATCTTAAAAGGACGTGGCGCTAAGGGAACTTGTATCTCAATTGCGGTTGCGGGTAAAGGCCAATTCCAAGATGCTGGAGCAAGAATGATTCATGAAGCTGATGATACGACAAGTACCATCATTTCAAAGTCGATTGTTAAAAACGGTGGAGTGGCAAATTACCGTGGCACAGTTAGACATAAAGAGAATGCTCATAACTGTCGAAGTCACGTCGAATGCGACACTCTTATTCTTGATCATTTATCCAAGAGTGACACCATTCCAAATAATGATGTTAGAAATAATACTTCTTATATTGAACATGAGGCGACTGTTTCAAAAATCAACGAAGATCAACTCTTCTATTTAATGAGTAGAGGAATCTCTGAAAAAGACGCTACCCAAATGATTATTATGGGATTTATTGAACCATTCTCCAGAGAATTGCCAATGGAGTATGCGGTTGAATTGAACCAATTAATCAAGATGGATATGGAAGGTAGTGTAGGATAGAATATGGACTACCAAGTTATTGTCGTTGGTGGCGGTCACGCTGGCTTAGAAGCGGCTTTTAGTAGTGCTCATATGGGCATGAAAACTCTTTTAATATCTTTAAATATCAAGATGATGGGCAATATGCCGTGTAATCCTTCAATCGGAGGAAGCGCTAAAGGAATTGTTGTCCGTGAAATAGATGCTTTAGGTGGAATGATGGGCATTGCGGCGGATCATCATTATTTGCAAATGAAGATGCTGAACACCGGAAAGGGCCCTGGAGTCCAATGTTTAAGAGCGCAACAAGATAAGCTTGAATATCCAAAGTATTTACAAGATTTAGCTTTAACTACTCCTAATTTAACAGTGAAAGAAGGACAAGTAACTGGATTATTACATGATGATAACAAAGTTACTGGTGTTATTCTTCAAAATGGTGAGAAGTTTACTAGTGAAGCGGTAATTCTTTCTACAGGAACATATATGGAAAGTTATATTTTCCGTGGTCATAAAAAGATTTCTGCTGGTCCTGATGGAGAAAAGCCTTCTATTGGATTATCTCAATGTTTAAGAGATATGGGAGTGGAGACTTATCGTCTTAAGACTGGTACACCTCCAAGAATTAAAAGAGATTCTATTGATTTTTCTAAAGCAAAGATTGAACCTGGTACACCAGGTAATTTAGCGTTTTCGTTTATGACAAAGGAATTTATTCCTTTGGAAGAACAAGAACTTTGTTATTTGATTTACACAAATACAACGACACACGATATTATTCGTGAGCATTTAGATGAGACTGCTTTATATAGCGGGAATATTGTTGGTGTTGGTCCAAGATACTGTCCATCTATTGAATCAAAGATTATGACTTTTAAAGATAAAGATAGACATCAACTATTCTTAGAGCCTGAAAGTCGATACACTGATTCTATTTATTTGCAGGGTTTCTCAACTTCTATGAGTGAGGAAGTTCAAGAATTAATGGTGAGATCTTTACCAGGATTTGAGAATGCAGTTTTCCTAAAATACGCTTATGCGATTGAGTATGATGCGATTAAAACTGATGAATATAAACCAACTTTAGAGCTAAAGAAGTGGCCTGGATTATATATTGCTGGCCAAATTTGTGGTACTTCTGGATATGAAGAAGCAGCGGGCTTAGGATTGCTTGCTGGTATTAATGCTTCTTTAAAGATTCAAGGGAAAGAACCTTTAATTTTAAGAAGAGACCAATCTTATATCGGCGTGATGATTGATGACTTAGTGACTAAGGGCACTGAGGAACCTTATCGACTTCTCTCCTCGAGAGCGGAGTTCCGTTTACTCCTTAGACATGATAATGCTGATCTTAGATTAACAGAGATTGGACATGAGATTGGCCTTATTAGTGAGGAACGCTATTCCTATTTCTTAAAGAAGAAAAAGAATATTGAAGATATCTGTCATATATTGGAGACTACTTATCTTGGTAAAAGACCTGAAATTGAAAAATATGTGGTTTCTTTAGGGTTTAATGAACTTAAGGGTGGTGTTTTAGCAAGTGAATTACTAAAGCGTCAAGGAGTGAAATATGTCGAAGTGGCAAAGTTCATTCCTGAGTTAAGTAATTTTGACTTAGATGAACAAACTATTGATGAGATTGAAATCATTGAAAAATATGAGGGATATATCGTTAAGCAAAAGCGTGATATGGTGAACTCCATTAAGCTTGAAGAATTAAAAATTCCACAAGATATTGACTATACGAATATGAATGGTCTAAGATTAGAGGCCCGTGAGAAACTTAACAAAGTAAGACCACTTACTGTTGGACAGGCTTCACGTGTTAGTGGTGTCAATCCAAGTGACATCAGCATGTTAATATTAAATATTAAAAAGATCTTAAACCATGAATAGGCAAGAATTAAAGAAGCAATTAGAATTACTTAAAGTAGCGGATCATATTAATGAGTTAGAAGAACTTCAAAAAGACACTTTGAAGACTAACGAACTTTTTAACTTAACCGCGATTAAAGATGAAGAGAAGTTTAGAGAATTAATGATTCTTGATAGCTTATATCCTTTATCTTTAGTTAATTTTAATGATAAGAAAGTAATAGATGTTGGAACAGGTGCTGGTTATCCAGGCCTCCCTTTAGCGATTTGCTCAAATGGTGATTTTACTTTACTTGATTCTACTAAAAAGAAAGTTGACCATATTAACGATTATGTCAAAGCAAAGGGTTTCTTACGTGTTTTAGGAGTTAATGGACGAGCAGAAGAATATGCAAAAAGTCATAGAAATGAATACGATATTGCGATTGCGCGTGCCGTATCTTCTTTAAATATTCTTTTAGAATTAATCGCGCCTATATTAAAAGTTGGTGGTTTTTTTATCGCGATGAAGGGCGCAAAAGGATTTGAAGAAATCGAAGAATCTAAAAAGGCGTTAAAAGAACTTGATATGGAAGTGGTTGAGATTCAAGAGATTACTCTTCCTGAAAGTAAAGAAAAGAGAATTAATATTCTCATTCAAAAAATGAAGGAGACAAAAAACAAATATCCTCGTGCTTATGGAGATATTGTTAATAAACCACTTTAATATATTTGAGTGATTATATATAATATAAATACTTCAGGGCAGCGAATTAACGCGACCGGCGGTAAACCCCGCGAGCAGAAATGCAGGAACTTGTGAAATTCAAGTGGCGACAGTAAAGTCTGGATGAGAGAAGTATACAAGAAATATTTTTATTTCTTATTGTAGCCCCTGAAGTAGAGGGCTATTTTTTATGGATTCAAATGAGTTAAAGGCCTTTATGGGCTGGTTCAAATGGGTATTGATGGGACTATTAATTGCCGCGGTAATTGTTTTATTTGTCTTGTCTTACCTTGATTACAGAAAGAAAAAGATTAATCCGGTGAAATTTATTACAGTCACTGGTGTCTTTGGGGCGTTAGCGACAATTCTGTATGTTGTTGTTCCTGATTTTGGCTTAGGTTTTACTCCACCTTGGTTAAAAGTTCATCTAGATGAAATTCCAATGTTTTTAGCGGGTTATATGTATGGACCGGTGGCGGCGATTACTGTTAATTTAATTAAAACTTTAGTAAAACTACCAATGTCTTCAACAGCCTGTGTTGGTGAAATTGGTGACTTTATCTTCTCACTTATCTTTGTGATTCCTGCGGTTATTATTTATAACCGTAATCGCAAATTTAAGAGCGTGTTCATCGGTTTAGGAATTTCAACATTATCTCAAGTTGTGTTTGCGATGATTCTCAATGTTTACTTCATGGTTCCATTTTATTCGATGTTTTATAACTTACCACTCAATGTTCTTGAAGGTATGTGCAGTAAAATCATTCCTACTGTCAGTGGAGAAAACTGGGTGTGGTTATATGCGCTTATTATGGTCTGCCCAATGAATTTAATTAAGGATGCGATTGTCATCGTAGTGGTCCTATTACTATATAAGAGATTACATATTTTGATTAATCGTATCGGTTCAAGTAACGAAGCAAAATTAGTGGAAGAGAAACAAGAAACTGCTACTGAAGTTCAAGAATAAGAGCACAAAAAAACCAGATTCGTTTTAAGGGATCTGGTTTTCTTATATTTTTACTCTTCGACAGAGATTGCACCAACTGGGCAGACACTAACGGCTTCTTCTTCGCCTTCTCCAGTGACGACTTCTGCTAAACCGGAATCACCGATTTGGAAATCATCTGGATATGTTCCTGCACAACATCCGCAACCAATGCATAAGCTTTGATCGACTTTGACTCTCTTTTTAGCCATCGATATTTACCTCCTAGGTTTAAAGTCATTATATATCAAATGTGTACCAATTTGCTAAACATTATTAAATGAAATACAATTATTCCATGAATATTGCGCTTATCGTCTTTGCGGGACAAGGAACAAGAATAAATTCTTCGATCCCAAAACAGTTCATTCAAATAAAAGGAAAAGAAATTGTTATTTATACAATTGAAGCTTTCCAAAACTCACCAGAAATTGATGAAATTGTTTTAGTGACTGGCAGAGATTATATTGAAAAAGTTAATAGGCTTGTGAAGAAATATTCATTCGATAAAGTTAAACATGTTTTAGTGGGTGGAAACACTCGCCAAGAATCAGTAAAAAATGGTCTTTTAGGCACTGATTATGACGCGAAAGATAACATCTTAATTCATGATGGTGATCGTCCACTTATTAACGAACTCATTATTAAAAATAATGTTGAGGCGCTTAAAAGCCATGATGTGGTGTGTACATATATCCCTCATGCGGAGGCTTTAGGGCATGTGTCTAACTTAGGCAGAGTAAAGATTGTGGACAATATTCGTATAGATGTTCAAACCCCTCAATCGTTTAAATATGGATTGATCAAAAAATATCATATTGAAAAGGAGTTAGAGTCTTTCTCTGATGATATAGGTTTAGTGGAGGAAGACCATAAAGTCTTTTATCTCCATGGAAGTAAATATAATTTCAAAGTTACCACCGATATTGATTTGAAAGTTTTGGAATCCTTATTATAATTGTCGTTATTATGGGAAAAGTAAGAGAAAACTTTAGGAAATATTTCAAGACATATTTAATCTTCTTCTTCATCTTTTTTGTGGTTGGAGTCGCAATCTTTTTGACATTCTTTTTTGTTCAAAATCAGACTATTGTGGCCTCTTTAAATGGAAGTGGTGTGGCCTTTGCTTTTTTAGCGGCAAGTGGTGGTTTTTCATGGCTTTCTCGAGCTGGCGCTTTTGATACGATGAGTTATGGATTTTCACAGATGTTTGCTTCGATGTTTGGTAAAGAAGCGAACAAATATAACGACATGGCGGCCTATAAAGAAGACAAAAACACGAAAAGGACCTCTTCTGCGAGTACATTTTTATCAATTTTTGCTGCAGGCATCCCATTTTTAATTGCTTTTGTGGTTCTAGAAATTGTTAAAAGCACAATGTACTAGATATTAATTTTAATTAATATATTTAAAAAATAGTCCTCTTAAAAAGGGCTTTTTGTTTACCCTTTTTTTCAATTTGTGTTTGCATTTCATACGCGTATTATATATATTTATATACAAATTTTAATTGCGTGCTCATTATACAGCACGAGAAAGGAAGGTCTTATGATTAAACTATCATTACTCGCTGCATTGTTTGGCGGAATGTTGATGGCTAGTGGTACCGCTAAAGAAGCTCTTGCTCCAAAAGTGGAAAAAGAGATTCGCGACACCGAAATCATCGTTGAAGTTGATCGTTCGTTGGAAAGCTTAACTAAAGACGGAATTCACAATGTCCAAAGCACTATGTATCACCGTATCAAGAATTTTGTTACTCCTAACATTAAGTACCACAGTTCTTTTGATACCTTAAACAACGCATTCGTCATTTCAATCAACAGCAAATACATTGATTCTGTTAAATCATTACCAGGCGTTAAGAGTGTAACTGAAAACAAATTACACTTTGTACAACATTACGCTGATCCGTTAGATGATCCTCTTAATCCAGACCCAGTCCACGATTACGGCGGAGAAACTAATGCCTCTGCGGTCACAATGGAAAAACCAGACAACACTAACGATGGTGAAGGAACAGTTATCGCTATTCTTGATAACGAGTTCTATTTTAGAGCTAACACAGCTACTGAAGCCGCTTGGAAACACGAAGCGTTCACCGAATTAGGAGATGATGTCAAAGTCAGATTTGGTAAAACCAAACTAGCGCAATCCCTCCAACTTTATCCTTACACATCTTATACATATATTGATGATGTAAAAACTGTTAGATGGAAATCAATCATTGATGATGCCGAATTAGGATATGAAGGTTCTTGCTATTTCAATAACAAAGTTCCATTCTACTTCGACTACGGTGGAGAAAAAACCGCTCACGGTCTTAGATATGATGAATTTGAAGACTTTGATGTTTCTTCTACTATCTCATATCACGGAAGCCACGTTGCTTCTATCGCTGCCGGAAACGATGCACATTACAAAGGCATCGCTCCAAAGGCTCAATTAGTTTGTATGAAGGTTTTCACAAACTATGAAGCAAACGAAGTTGATAAGAAATTAGGCTTCCAAAATTCCACTGGTGCATATGATGTCCCAATCCTCCATGCTTTGGAAGACTGCATCAAGTTGGAAGTCGATGTCATTAATATGTCATTAGGTAGTAACCTTGATGACTTTGATTCCGATTCAATTACCATGAAGACATTGGTCCAATTACAAGAAGCAGGCATTTTAAGCTCTATTTCTGCAGGTAACTCAGGTAAAGAAGCTTACTCATTCGCAGGAGCATATGGTAACTGGACAAAGGATATTGTTGAAACCGGTATTCTCGGTGGATACGCCAATAACAAGGCAAGTACCATCATTGCTTCTGGTCAACCAGTCACCAAGTTCTATCAACACGCTTTCAAAATTGGAAGTGGTGATAACGTTGATTACATTGAATACGAAGATCAAGTTAAAAATACTGCATATTCCTACGATTACAAGGAAGATGAAATTAAAGAATTAGACAAATGTTTACCAAGCTTAACAAATGTCAGTTGGCAATTTGTTCCAGGCTTTGGTACCGCTGCTGATTTCAAGAAAGTTGATGTTGAAAACAAAATCGCCGCTGTCCAACGTGGTAGTATCTCATTCGCAGATAAATACGCCAACGCAAAAGATGCAGGCGCTGTTGCTCTTATCATCATTAACAACGACCCAACTGCCTCTGACTTCAACTTCAGATGTAGTTTCGGTGATGTTAAACCTGAAATCCCAGTCGTCTTAGTCTTATTTAGAGATATCGAATTCTTCCGTAGTGGAACTCAAAGCGGAACATTTGATGTCATTAAGGACACTCCGGGCGTGAACCCAAAAGCGATGACCTTATCATCTTTCACTTCCGATGGTGCTACATATGACTTAGACCTCAATCCAGATATCACCGCTCCAGGTGATAACATTAGAGGTGCTGTTCCACCACAAAATAAGGACGACAAAGAACACAGAACTTATTCATCTTATGAATTCTTATCTGGTACTTCTATGTCTGCTCCTAACTTTGCTGGTGCTCAATCAGTTCTCGTCTCTAAGATGGCAAAAGATGTCTATTCAATGGAAGATCCATCAAGCAAACTTGCGGATTTAAAGAAATTCCGTATGAGTGTTCCACTAAGATTTGTGTCAACCGCGGAACCAATGAAGGATTACACACAAAATCCAGAATTAAAGAAAGATGATCCTGATGATTCTGAAAAAAATAGAACCATTGCCTCACCTCGTAGACAAGGCGCTGGTATGGCTAATATTGGTAGAGCATATAACACTGATGTGTATTTTGAAGGATTAGATTCTCAAAATAACCCAACCGGTGTTGCTAAGATGCCTTTGAAGAACATTCCAGAAAACGGATTCAACTTTAAATTCTTGGCTCATAGTGAAGCTGAAGAAGCAAAAACTTATAAAGTTAAATTAACTGTTATGAGAACCGCTTTAGCGGAAGCTTATGACATTGTTCCTAGAAATTACAATGACTGTGGTAGTGTCGAAGACATTACACTATTCCCAGAACATACATATTACACAGCCGCGTACTACGAACAAGGTAGAGCAAAAGCGACTGCTAATAAGTCTCAAGGTACTGCTAAAGAAGGCGATGTCTATAACGTTACTAGAGATATCGAATATTGGGACGATCCAGATAAATGCTTAGCAGACTTCTGGGATGTTGAAGAAGGCAAACAAGCCTCAAGAAAATTCACCCTTAAAACCGGTAGATATATCTACGTTAAAACCGGAGAAAATACATTTGAGTGGCAACCACTTTCTTCACAAGAGAAGAGAGAATACCTCTCTAACCAAGATGTCATTATCGAAGAAAAAGAATTAAGCAATGTGACCATCACTCCTAATGGTGATACAACAATCAACATTAACTATGTGATGCCTGCAGACGCCAAAGAATTCATTAAGAATCACTTCGATTACGGATGTTATGTTGAAGGATATGTCTCCTTTGAAAACGTTGCAAACAACAAAGACAAACTCAACATGGTTTATATGGGCTTCTATACTGGAAGCGAAAAAACATATGATGACGCTCCAGTTGTTGAACCATTCGGTTTTGAAAAACTCGGTGACAACTTATCAAAGATTTATCCAAGTGAATTAGTTAATGACTTAGCTAAATCATTATTAGGCAAAGATAATGCTGACCTTGGATCAACATGGGCAACAACCTATCTTGAACCAGGAGCTGACTTCGATAGTGATAAGATTCTCGATAACTCCGAGAGCTTAACTCACTTAGCCAAAACAAGTGATAAATATCACTTAGCCGGAACTGATGTTAACGGTGAATATTATGATAATCCTGCTAACAACATTTATGTTGGTAGCGCAAATCACACTAACACAATGATTATCCAACAATTCATGTTACGTTCTGTCAGTGACAACTTCTACACTATTAAAAATGTTGCTACTGGTAAAACAGTTAGAAGAGATGTCTTACAAGATTTCCTCTTCGGTGAACAAATGGGTAAATGGCCACTTTACAAATCACACGTTGATGATAGCTATTTAGGTGGTGGATATATGTGCCATAGAGCATGGTCCGTCATTCCTCTATTTGATACCACAACTGGTGAAATGTTCGAAAGTGGAACATACGAAATCGAATTCAATTACATCCTTGCTGCTAACGGTAAAACAGTTAAGAAAGCCTATCAATTTATCGTTGATAGTGAAAACCCAGCTGTCGATAACGTTTATGTCCAAGGTGAAAATTTAAGAGTCGATATTACTGATAACAATTTCGCTGAAGCGACTGTTGGTGGATATCCAGCTGAAATCAAATCTGATAGCAAAGGCAACTATGTTGAAGTCCCACTCTATCAAGTGATGATCAGCCTTAACTCCACATTAGTCAACTATCAAGGCAAACGTATTGGACGTTTATATATTGAATTAGTTGATAAAGCATTCGGACGCATTGGCGCGATTGTGAAGTTTGAAGCCTCTGACTTAACTGGTGAAGCTAAGACAAGAGAACTTCAAAAGTATTCTGATCAAGCTAAGGCTGTTAAAGACAAAGATGGTAAACCAGTCTATTCCGAAACAGAATACAAATCCATCACAAGTGGTAAATACTTACCAAACTTCGCTTTATACACATGTGCATCTAGTGAAGAATTTGATGGAACAGTTGATTTCTATAAAGAATCAAATGTTATTAAATATTACAGGGTTGATAATAGAACATTAGTTGACTATTCACCAACTGAAAAACTTATTAAGGTATTTAACAATCCTGAACAACCTGCCCCAGCTCCTTCCAAAGGATGCGGCGGCAATATTGAAACTACAAGTATTACATTAACCGCGTTAGCCGCTGTTCTTGGATTACTTACAGTAGTGGCGTTGAGAAAGAGAAAATTAGGAGGTAAATAATCATGAAAAACAGAAAATTATTAATGTTATCGACCTTTGCGTTTGCAAGTACTTTCTCTATTGTCTCTTGTAATGGTGGTGGCGGTGGATCTGCTCCTGCCAAGTTTGACTTCATTCCTTATTTAACAATTAATGGTCAAAGAACAAGCCGTACTGAATTTACGACTCTTGAGCACCCAATTATTAAGGCTGATGAAATCAATTCTGGCGATGTCGAAAGAAATTATACTTACGATCTCGAATATTTAGATGATGATCAATATTTAACCGTTAGTGAAACTGGACAAATTGACCCAGTTAAAGTTACTCCAGCAAACTACACAGTTAACATTATCGTTACTGAAACAAAGAGTTCAGAAGAAAGAATCGTTTCTGTTTCACTTCGTAGCCCTGCTCAAGCCGCTAACGGAGGATATAACTTCTCCGGAAGCGCAAAAGATCGTGCTAAAGCCTTAGGAGAACTCGAAGGCTTTGCAATGAAGAACTTCTTAACCGGTATTTCATTATTTGAAAACGGTGGTAAAGTTGCTTATTCCGATCGTTTCGATTTAGGAAGTGACGAGTATATTCCAGGTTATGGATTTGGCTTACTTTCTGAAGGAACTATTAATGATGATGCACAATGGGTACTCAATTCTACTGATTACCCAACTTATCTCCATAGTGGTTCTACAAGCGATCCAAAGGATATCAACGCTTGGATGGCAACTGGTTCTCAAGTCGCTGACTTAAATAGCTATATTACTTCTAGCTATTATGGAACCATGATTGATAACGATCCAACTTTAACCAAGAAGGCTTACAAGTGGTATCCAATCCTCGCTAACTGTGTGGAACCAATTCCACTTAATGCTGATGGTAGTGAAATTACAGATGAAAGCAAAGCTTCTACCCTTTCTTATAAGAAATGGAGAATCTATGTTAAGACTGGAATGAGCTATCATAAAGCAACTCGTCAAGAAAATGTTGATGAGGTTTACAAGATTGATGGTGTCGAACGTAAAGTCGAATTAAGAGACTATGAATTCGTCTTCAAAATGCTCTTAACAGGTGGCACTCAATTAAAGAGAGGCTCCGAATTAGCAAACGATACTTCTTATGGATTTAAAGGTGCTTATAACTACTTCAAACAAACTGAAGGATATAAGAATGGCACCGCTGATGAATATAGCGCAATTGATATTGCATGGAATGCATTTAAAGCTGGTGGTGGATTTAACACTGGCACAAACGCTACAGGAAGTTATTTAGACTTCGAATTCATCAACCCACTTACTAGATTCTATGCAAAATATAATCTTTCTAGTAACTTATATTCCCCACTCCCAGAAGAATTCTTAACTTCTATTGGTGGAGCAGCTGGATGGATTAAAGGTGCTACTGTTTATGGTAGACCAAGTGATGCTAGAATCGAAGACCACGTTCTCTCTATTGGACCTTATCGTTTAGAGAGATGGGAAAAGAACTCATACATTGCGTATTCACGTAATAGTGACTATGACAACTGGTTTGCGCCAGGTGCTGATGGAAGAGGAATGTACAATATTCCAGGTGTTTACATCCGTATCTATGATGGCGCTAGCGCAGAAGATGTCTGGTCAAAATTTGTGAATAAGGAAATTGATTCTTCTGGTATTCCAAATCCAAAAGACAAACAAATTCCTGAATACTGTATTGAAAAAGAAACTAAAGGTAGTTCAACATTTAAACTTAATGTTAATTCCACAGATGAAACACGTTGGAATGAATTATTCGGCAAGAATGGTTCTATCAAATATGTCGAAGAAGGTTGGGATTCAAACGTTTGGATGAGTAACTACAACTTCTTACAAGGCTTATTCTGGTCTATTGATAGAAAAGAATTCGCCGAAGCACGTGGTGTTGAAGGTTCTTATAACTACTTTGCAGATTCTTACTTAATCGATCCAATTGAAGGTACATCATATAACAGTACACAAGCGCACAAAGATGCAATTAGTGATTTCTTCGGTGAAAACTATGATTCCATTACCGATGAGAATATCAAGAAGTATGGTTATAGTGAAGATAGAGCTATCAGATTCTTCCAATCTGCGGTTTCTGAACTTGAAGCTGCTGGAAAGATCAAAAAAGGTACATCTAGAGATGACCCAACTTATGTTGATATTAGAATTGAATGGATGTA
>OCTW011444079.1_pt1 | contig 16090 bp, 14 predicted proteins | sample 1539671 | NCBI WGS metagenome assembly OCTW01 (sample SAMN02144230, study PRJEB22623) | gut metagenome | biome: sheep rumen | host: Ovis aries | place: New Zealand
TCATATCACATTTTATACCCGCTCGGCATTGGCGTTGTTATGTACTTGATTTTATTTGTGGTCAATACCGTAAGAAATAAAAACAAATAAAACTATAATAAACAATCGCATATTTTAATGAATTTGACCTTGATGGATTAGTTTTCATCAAGGTCTTTTTTTGTTTGACGGATAGACAAAATCAGGCTGAACTGATATAATCATAGAAAGATAAATCGGATATTTAGGAGTAATCAAATGAAAGACGGAAAAACACCAAATCCAAATGTCATTCACCCAATCAAGGGTTATGATAATGAAATCTATATCAAACCGACAATCAAAAATCCTAACATTATTGTCGGTGACTTTTCCTATATCGCTGATTCGGATTTTGAAAGCCACGTTACTCACTTTTATGATTGGAATGGCGATAAGCTGATTATCGGCAAGTTTTGTCAGATTGCTTCGGGTGTTGAATTTGTTATGAACGGAGCGAATCATCAGATAAATGCTGTTTCAACCTTTCCGTTCTATACACTGGAAGGCTGGGATATGAAGCCGCCTGCACAAGAAGATTTACCGTTGAAGGGTGATACCATTGTCGGAAATGATGTATGGATTGGTCAAAATGCAACTATTTTACCCGGCGTTCATATTGGCGACGGAGCGATTATCGGAGCAAATAGTGTTGTCGGCAGCGATGTAGATTCTTATACAATCGTTGCAGGAAATCCGGCAAAAACCTTGAAGAAACGCTTTGATGACGAGCTGATTGAGCTTCTGCTTCGCTTCAAATGGTGGAATAAGAGTATAGACGAGATAAACGCATTGATTCCGCTTCTGACCTGTAGCAATTTGGAAAAAGTCAAGAAAGAAATAAATAAACGCTTATATTAAAAAATCCTGACTTTAGTCATAGATATAATGAGTAGATTAATCCAAGCAAGATTATAAACTATGTTGAAAAGTCAACCCGGATATGGTATCATTATTTTGTTTAATAAACGATACAAACGAAATTATCAGAGGTTACTATGGAACAACTTAATCTGTTTGATATAGTAAGCAATCAAGCGAAAAACAACTCAAACCGCAAGAAATCTAAATCCAAGTGGGATTCTTTCACTTTTATTGATTTATTTGCAGGTATCGGAGGCATTAGACTCGGATTTGAATCTGTTGGAGGACATTGCATTTTTTCATCGGAAATTGACGAAGACGCCTGCAAAACTTATGAAGCTAATTTTGGAGAACATCCCTCGGGAGATATTACGAAAATAGACGCTTCTGACATACCCGATTTTGACATCCTGCTGGGGGGCTTCCCTTGTCAGGCATTTTCCATAATAGGTAAAAAAGAAGGATTTGCCAATGAGACCAGCGGTACATTGTTTTTTGATATAGAGAGGATACTTAAAGCGAAGAAGCCTCCTGCGTTTATGCTGGAGAATGTAAGGAATCTTCTGGCGCACGACAAAGGAAATACATTTAAGATTATGAAAACTCACCTTGAAGCTCTGGGATATCACGTATATGCAAAGGTATTGAATGCTTTGGATTATGGTGTTCCTCAGAAGCGGGAAAGAGTAATAATCGCAGGATTTCTTGACGATGTTTTGTTTAAGTTTCCCGATCCGGTGCCGCCGGAAAACCGTAAGAGCTTAGAAGATATTTTGGAAAAAGATGTAGACAAAAAATACTATGTTCGCGATGCGATAAGAGAAAGCAGGCTTAAGAGAATAAAAGACAAAAATTATCCCAAGCCGTACATTTCTCACGAAAATATGGCAGGGACGATAACTCCGCACCCATATTCATCTGCGTTGAGAGCAGGAGCTTCAGCTAACTATATTCTGGTAAATGATGAACGCAGACCAACAGAACGAGAGATGTTAAGGATACAAGGATTTCCGGATACTTACAAGATTGTTGTTCCATACACTAAGGTAAAACATCAGTGCGGTAATTCGGTTGCAATCCCTGTAATAAAGGCTGTTGCCAAAGAAATGTTAAAATCATTAAAAGAATATGAAAAGGAGCACCGGGATGCCAACGAAATATGAAGCAAAGCAGGCATTAGATACCGTTATTAAAAAATCAAGGGTACACCTTTATAAACCGATACAAATTGCAGAAATTCTATATAGAATCAGAACCTGCGGTGACATTGATCCGTTAGTCCTTGAGGATTACAGAACAAAAAGCAAGCGATGGAGAGATGAAATCTGCCAGCCATTGCTCGGAAGGGTTTGCACAAGCAGTGCTCGATTCCAAGACGATTTATTTAACGACAATGCTGTTCCTCCGATAATGATAAATGAATTGAGCAAAGAAAACTTACGCACCGGAGGAGCCGTTGAAGCGTACATTTATCGACGCTTTACAAATAAACACAATCAGCTTTCCGATGCATTATCCTATTGTTTGCAAGCGACAAAAGAAACTTTTGATGTAAAACATTTTATTGATTCATTTTGGAACGAACCGGGCTTAAAGCGTAGTTTAGATAAGGTATATGAAATTGTCGTGTATGCTTTGTTTTCTACATTAGTTGAAGCCTTAAACCTAAAGGTAGAAATATCTGTTGGTGTTGAGCATTTTGATTTATTGAACGAATTTGAAGATTTCACAAAGAAAGTAATGTGTATCGACCATTCTAACCCTGTTTATATTCAAAACGCTAAAGTATATAGGGTTGGCGTTACCAATGCTGCTGATCGCGGTTTAGATATGTACTCTAATTGGGGACCTGCTATTCAGATTAAACACCTCAGTTTAGATGTTACTTTAGCGGAAAACATAGTTAGCAGTGTTTCAAGTGACCGTATTGTTATTGTTTGTAAAGATGCGGAAAAAGATATAATTCTTTCATTGCTTACTCAAATAGGCTGGAAAAGCCATATTCAGAGCATAGTGACGGAAAATAATTTAATATCTTGGTATGAAAAAGCCTTGCGCGGAAATTACGCAAACTTAATCGGCAACAATCTGATAGGATGTTTATGCGAAGAAATTGCTCAAGAGTTTCCGTCTGTAGATGACACTCCGGATATATTGAAAAACCGTCACTATGAAACTATCAGCGATCCTTTTTGGGTATAATTAAGAATGCTAAACATAAAAGCTACTTGATACAGGGGAATTTTTATAAAAGAAAAAACTTACGCTGAGCAGAAGAAAATTTTTATAAACAAATGGTTTGTTAACGCCAAAAGCAGCACTATCGGCGTTGATGTTTCGTCTTATCAGGCGAATATTGATATGAACAAGCTCAAGGAGCAGGACGTAAAATTTATGTACATTAAGGCGACCGAGGGAAGTAATTCTCAGGACGAGAAATTCGCAGAAAATTGGGATAACGCTCAAAAGGCAGGGCTGTTGTCAGGAGCTTATCACTTCTTCTCTTACGACAGCGAGGGAAAAACTCAGGCGGAAAACTTTAAAAAATGAAAGTTCTTCCATCTGGTATAACAGCCCCGCTGTTGATTACCCCGCGCCGACAACTCTGCTTATGCTTGAGGGTAACGCAAAATATGTAGCGGGAGTTACGACCGTAAAGGATTTGATAAAAGCCGGATGATGACTCGCCTGTTTATATCGCCGGAAAAAAAGCAAGCCGGTTGAGCTGAGATATAACAATAATAACGTCAATAAAAAATTGTTGATTTCCGCCGAAAACAATAAGAACACCGAGCAAAAAACCGCGGATTGTCTTGTCAGCAGATTGAATTTTTATCCCGGAACCGGCGAGATTTCATTCGATTATCTGACGCTTAATAATTCTTCAACTCTAAACGATATGATCGAAGCTCTGGGCAAGCCGAACGGAACCAGAGGTTATCCTGCCGTAACGGTTCAAAAATCGAGTAACGGCAAAACCAATTATTTATTTTACTATCACTACAAGGGCGATATAATGATAAAGGTTGATATGAATTACTTTTCCGGCGGCAAGCACACCTCTATGGAAAAGGTGACTGTATCCATAAACAGGTAAGAAAAAAGGTTATATTATCAGGCGATATAACGCAAATGCTTTAAAAGGAGAAAAACTATGTTATTAAAATTCATAACTAAGCACAAATTTATCTCCTCGCTTGTTTTGTGTTTACTGTTTTTTATAATTTATCTGCCGCTCAATCAATTTCATATCTATACAGGCGGCGACGATGACATAATCTGCAGTTTAATAACAAACGGCGAAGTGTCTATTGGGTTTGTAGGATATTTCTACGCATGGGTCGTTTCAATTATTCAGCCTGTTTTTCCGCATTTAAGTTTCTATTATATTATTCAGGATGTTATTTGCTTTGTTTCATTGGCAATAATCAACTACATATTTCTGTGCAGGCTTTCAGTCAAAAAAGGTTTGTTTTATTCCGTGATATTCGATATAGTTTTCTTTTCGTTCTATATTATCGTAATTCAGTTCACTCAAACCTCCGCTGTTGCGTGTACCGCCGGGCTTGCCTTAATACTCTGCGGTTGTTTGTACGAAAAAAGAAAACGAATAAAACTAATTCAGATTATCGGCGGAGCATTTTTGCTTTTAACCGGCTCGCAGATAAGGTATAATCCCTTTCTTTCGCTTTGCCTGGTTACTGCCGCATTAGGCTTAGGCGTTTTTCTCTCTACGTTTTTAAAAAAGAAAAGGAATCTTAATCTTAAAAAAGCATTTACTGATACAGTCAAAAAATGCGCAAAAACCGTGGCTGTTCTGGTTGTTGCCGTGGCGGTAATATTCGGCGTCAACAAAGTTTCGGACGCAATAAAAAACGCATCTCCCGGTTATCAGGATTTTTCTGAATATAATAACGAGCTTTCGAGAGTTAACGACTACAGAATAGCGAACTTTTTTGCCAACAAGGATTTTTACCGTTCAATCGGCATAGAATCCTTCGCTGAAACCAACGTTCTCAAAAGATGGTGCGTTGATGATGATTTTTTCACAACAGAAAAGCTCAAAATGATTGCCGATTATTCTGAAATTCACGCAGGCGACGGAATAGGAAGCAGAAGTTCGTTTCACGCTCTGTTTACGATTATCGGAAACGGAATACAGGAAAGAGTAAAAAGCGGAGTTATTATTATTGATGCCGTAATTTTTGTTGTGATATTTCTGCTTTTGTCAAGTCTATGGCTTTTGGCAAGAAAAAAGTTCAAAATATTCTTTCCGCCTATCGCATTTGCCGCCATTTGGGGGGTATTGTTTGCCGCCACAGGCGGCCCATTCGGCGGTCCTAACAAATGTAATCTGTTGCTTTTGCCGGCTTGTGTGTTTACTGTTGTAACCGCTGTATTGTATAACCGGTACCAACAGATTATCAATCTGTGCATAACGCTTATGTCGGTTATGTTATATATCTATCTCGCGATTTCGCGAATCCATTTCAATGCGGCTTTGTGCATATATCTTCCCGCGTACGTATTTATGATTATGAGCTTGGATAAAAACAATCTCAGAAAATATAATTTCAAAAAGCATCCTAAAATCCTAAAAAATATAATTGCTGTTGTGCTGGTTACAGCATCAACATTAACAGCAGCGATGATGTTCATAAATTACTCATATGTAGAGTATCCCGAGGACTATAAGCAGGTAAAAGAGTATATGGAGACACATCCCGATAACCTGTTTTTGCTGGACGGAAAATTTATGGATGACAACAACTTCAATGTTTTTGTTAAACAAAACTCGCCGGATAATACAATATCCTTCGGCGTGTGGGACAAGCATTCCCGAACAAATAAGGAGTCGATGGAAAAGAACGGTATTGAGCACCTCTTCCCCGATTCGATTGACAGCAATATGGTAGTTGTGTTATTTAATTACACAAAGGATCCGGATTACACAGCAGTTATGGTGAGCAATATGCAAATTCATTACAACACCCATTACGCTCCCGACGGAAAATACATTGAATTTGAAAAAGTGGAGAGCTTTCCTCATTATGAAATGTATAAAATAGTGACTCATAATATAGAGAAAGCCGGATAATCCGATAACCGCCTTTCTGCGTTTTACAAATTATAAAAACTAAAACTTCAGGCAGCCAAGTGCTGCCTGTGTTTTTTTGCCGGGAGTATTTTTCTGCCGGCAGGATAATTAAGTCCCGTAAATCCCCTTAATTCGACAAAAATTTACATACTGTAATTGATTTTTGCGGTCAGGCGTGTTATTATAAATTTATACGGTAAATGACTTTCGCAATCGCTATATCCTACGGGTGTAGGTCTTATGCGAAAACTTAAAAACGCGAAATAATTAAAGGAGGACAAAATGACTAAAGAAATAGTAAAAAACAGAAAACCCATTATCACTTTTTTAGCAGCTCTGGGCGTTATGCTTGCCGGTATCGGACTTCTGTTTCTTCCAGACGAAACCGTTGAATATCTATTGGTATTGTTTATTTCCGTCAGCTTGATACTGGGCGGCATTTCGTATATGATTGGCCGTTTTATGATAAAGCGTTACCCATCGGGAATTTTAGGATTTCTGGCGTATTTGCTGGTTGCCGCCGTTTTGCTTGTGCTGCAATACTATTTTTCGATTTTAACAATCGCGCCTTGTTTATTGATAGGCTTGATTGCTATACTCGTAGGCATTGTGCGCGCGGCAATTTGCGTTAACTGTTTCGCAAACGGCTACAAGGGCGGTATAATGAACGGTCTGTTCGCGCTTATATTAATCACTACCGGTCTGTTGCTCGCGCTGTCGCCTCTTGAAAACTTTATTACACTGCGTTATTTTATCTCCTTTTATATGATAGTCTATTCGATTACGCTGTTCGGTGATTTTTATGCCGAGGTTACCCTCACCGAGCTTGATGAGGACCGTATGAGCCGCCGTATACATATAGCACTGCCAAACCTGATTACGGCGTTTAAAATCAAAAATATGGTCAAGGGCATTTACAAGAAAATTGACGATAAAAAATTCGAGAAAAAAATCTATGTTGAGGATAAAGAAAACTCACCCTTTGACACGGTAAATCTTGAAATTAACCTCCATTTAACCGACCCCAAGGGAAACCAGTTCGGTCATATGGATATCGCCATCGGCGACACGGTATATTCCTACGGCACTTACGACAAGAGCAAAAACAAGCTGGGCGGCTTTGTATCTCAGGGCACATACGCGGAGATTCCCAAGCTGCCATACTATAAGTATTGCGTAGACAACTGCCGCGATTACATAGTCAGCTACTGCGCGTGTTTTTCCGAAAAACAGCTTAATACCGTAAAGGACAAGTTAAAAATGTTTAAGGAATACTGCGAACCGCTGGAGCTTAAAATCAGACATCCCGAGGTCACCGTGCCTAAGCCCGGCAAGCGTTACGGAGACGCCGGTGAGTTTTTGGTGCAGTTCCTTAACGCAAAGCTCTTTACGGTTGTTGACGGCTCGTTTAAGAGTTATTTCGGCGTAAACACCAACTGCGTTATGTTCGCGGACTGGCTCCTCTCGGATACCGGCATTGACGCTGTATCACACGGAGGACTTCGCACACCCGGCGCGTTTTACTATATGCTTGAAAATATGTTCCATCGCCCGAAAAACCGTATTATCAGAAAAATATCCTATTATTCTATCGAGCACATTGATGAAGTTATAAAGCTGACAAGTCAGCCCGAATAATATAACAAAATAAATTTACGGAGGTTATTATGAGAAGAGATTTAGTTTATTTTTACCCTGTTCCGATGAAACTTGTTTATGACGCGTTTTATAACGCCGCCGGACAAAAATTCGGCAAAAACTGTAAAGCCGACCCGTTCAAAACCTTGCAGTTCGGACTCAACTATTCTTTTAAGTACAATATGAACGGAGGCTCGGTCACAGCGCACTTTATGCCCTTCCAAAACGGCACCGCGGTCAACCTGAGATATACTATTATACAGGCTTTCGGCGCGCGATATAAAGCACACGCGCAGGACCTAACAAAGCACGTTGACGGTTTATTGGGAACGAGGGGATCTATGATTCAGCTTAATATTCAGCAGTTTCTGGATTATGAGAAAAGAACTCCGTCAGGTGTTCTTCCGGAACAGCAAGCCCCCGTACAGCAAATGCCGCCTCAGCAGCAGACGCCTACTCAGCAGGCTCAGCCGGGCTTCTGCACAAAGTGCGGTACTCCCGTTACTCCGGGAAATAAATTCTGCATAAAATGCGGCAACAAACTGTTTTAATCCGAATAAAATCATTTAAATCGCGTCTGCAAAGGCGCGTTTTATTTTTCAAAAAATAATTTGTAATTATCATACATTTTTTTGATTTATATTTTAGTTAAAGTGTACATTTAATTCGACATAATTTTCAGGTATAATTAATAAGATATATTATAAGCTGAAAGGTAATTAACTATGATTTTCAACAACGTACTTGAGGCGGTAGGACAAACGCCTCTTATAAAATTAAACCGAATGCCCGAACCGGGCAGTGCCGATATTCTTGTAAAGTTTGAGGCACTCAACGTTGGCGGTTCAATTAAAACCCGCACAGCTCTGAATATGATAGAGCAGGCTGAAAAAGAGGGCTTGATTGACAAGGACAGCATTATTGTTGAGCCGACCAGCGGAAACCAGGGAATCGGACTCGCGCTTGTCGGCGCGGTTAAGGGCTACCGCACAATTATTATTATGCCGGACTCGGTCAGCGAGGAAAGGCGCAAGCTGATCCGCCACTACGGTGCGGAGGTTAAGCTGATTCACGACGCCGGAGATATTGGCGCGTGCATTGACGAATGCCTGCAGACGGCACTTAAAATGAAGGAAAAAAGCGACAAGGTGTTTGTTCCCCAGCAATTCGCTAACATCAATAATGTAAAGGCTCACAAGTGTTATACCGCGCTTGAGATTATGCAGCAGTGTGCCGCCCCGATTGACGGCTTTTGCTCCGGCATAGGTACAGGAGGCACAATCACCGGTATCGGCGAAGTGCTGAAGGCACAGTACCCCGAGATCGAGATTTGGGCGGTTGAACCCGAAAACGCGGCTATCCTTGCCGGAGGTACAATCGGAACTCACCTGCAAATGGGCATTGGCGACGGCATTATCCCCGATATTCTGAACCGCGAGATTTACGATGAAATATACGTTGTCACTGACGAGGAAGCACTTAACACCGCAAAGCGGCTTGCGCGCGAGGAAGGACTTATGTGCGGAATATCAAGCGGCACAAACGTCGCGGCGGCACTTAAACTGGCTAAAAAGTTGGGAAAGGGCAAGACGGTAGTCACCGTCCTCCCCGACACCGCGGAAAGATATTTTTCAACCCCTCTGTTTGAGGAATAAGCACCGGCACAAAACGTTTTATAAGCTATCCGCCGATAACCGCAAAGGAGAAAAGTCGTGAATGTATTTGGAAAAATTCTCTATTTTTTATCCGCTCAAATGCAAAGGCCGCAGGGATATCAGCTTTTTCACATAATCAGCATTGTTACGGTTCTGTTTTGCACTGCGGTATTCTGTGTTATCTTTCGCAAAGCGTCGGCTAAAACGGAAAAAAACCTTTTAATGTCCGCGTGGGGCGTGCTCGTCTTGTTCGAAATTTACAAGCAGCTCGTATTCTCGGTTCAGTTCGGCGAGACCGTCACCTGGGAATATCGGTGGGATTCGTTTCCGTTTCAGTTTTGTTCATCTCCGCTTTATGTTTTGCCGCTGGCGGCATTACCGAAAAGCGAAAAAATACGCGATGTTGTGCGGATATTTTTGGCAACCTTCTCGTTATTTGCCGGTCTGGCTGTGATTTTTTATCCGGACGATGTTTTTTCTACATATGTCGGCGTAAACATTCAGACAATGACTCACCACGGAATTATGGTAATTTTAGGAGTTTTCTTAGGCTGCAGACTCACCCGGGAAGGAAAGATGATAATTCGTCTGTTCTTGAAATCGGCGTTGCTTTTTGCCGGACTGGTTTTAATCGCGCTGATTATGAACATCGCCGCGCCGATGGTTACGGATATGACGTTCAATATGTTTTTTATCGGTCCTAATTTCCCCTGCCATCTGGTTTTTTTGAATGTTATTTATTTAAATGTTCCCTACCCCCTGTTTTTATTAATCTACATTCTTGGATTTACGTCGGTTGCGTTCCTTATTTTTTGGCTGCACCGTTTGGTGTGGTCCCTTGGCGGCAAAAACGCGCAAATTCAAGCTGAAAATCAAGTATAAAACAGTATAAAAATGCGGAAGCGTTCACTTTACGCTTCCGCATTTTTCTGTATTGCCATTATCAATTACATCTCTGTAATAAAGTTGAAATACACCATTGAAATATGGTAAAATTACTTTGATAATATAAAAAATTATAGGGGTGCAATTTATGAAAAAAGTTGTTATCAGAGTTACCGCCATTGCTGTTGCGGTACTGCTTGTGGCTTCAATCGCGTTTATCGCGGTTTCCACCTACAGGGCAGCTACAAAATCTCTATATCTCAGCGCGAAATCTCTGTTTATCAGCGTAGGAGATACAGTTGACATCAACTCGTTTTATACCGACGGTTCGTCAACAAGCAAGGTTGCTTACTACAGCAACAATTCAAATATAGCCAGAATTGAGCGCGGCGGCGGTTTCCTTACCGCAGTCGGAGCGGGCAGCACTACTATTTACGCTCAGGACACCGTATCGGGTCACAAGGTTACCTGCACGGTTACTGTAGCGTCAGGATATGTTCCCGTTACAACCGATAACGTTGTTAACACCCTGCACAAGGGCTACAGAGGCTTTTGTGATGTGCTCGGAATTAACTGGAACACATATCAGCAGTGGATGAAGGACCGCGACAACACCGGAAAATATCCGAATTATTACCTTGGTACTCCGTTTGACAACGACGGCGACTACCGTATGCCTAACGGCGACAGAAGCAGCAAGTACGCCACCGGCAACTACGGACTGCCCACAACCGAGCCTGTTACAAACTGCACCGGCTTTGTTTGGCACGTACTGCAGAGCGTTTCGAGCAAAAAGTACCTTGTTCCTGCCGAGACCGGCTGGGTTACGCTTTACCGCGACTACAGCATCAGCCGTTATTACTTTGACAGCAAGGCAGTAATGCTCAACTCCGGTCTGCTCGAAAAGGGCGATATTATCTGGCAGTTTGTTACCGACTCCGAGTACTACGGCAGCGGCTACAACCACATCGGTATTTATTACGGCAACGGTCATTCCGACGTATTCTGGCACTCAACAACCCCTGAAAACCATATTACCGAAATTCGCGGAGCGGGCAGACCCGTTACCTTCTTTGTAGTATTAAAGGCAAGGGCTTCTATCCCCTTCACACTTAACCGCAGCTCAGCCACATACGGCGCAGGCGAGGTAGGCACTCTGTTCGCGACAGCTTACGACAAGCGTTACACTCCTGTTTATACCTCGAACAACCCGAATGTAGCTTATGCTAAAAACGGCAAAATCTACACCAATAAGGTCGGCACAGCCACAATTACCGCAACCTGCGGAAATCAAAAGGCTTACTGCACCGTAAAGGTAATTAAAGCTCCTACAAAGCTAAATATTAACTGTACTCAGCGAACGCTGGGCATAGGCGAAACGTACGACTTCAACACCTCGTTCCTGTCCGGAGAGGGCTGCGCGAGCGTCGCTTACAAATCGAGCAACCCGAAGGTTTGCGCGGTTATCGCAAACGGCGGAATAGTCAAGGCGACCGGCGTAGGTACGGCTACGATAACGGCCTATGTATTTAACGGAGTCCACGTTGACGCCACGGTCACTGTTGGCAGAGCTCCTACAAAGATTTACCTTAACCGCACAAACTTCTACCTGGGAGTCGGAGAGAGCTTTGATATTAACGCCAGCATCCCCGCAGGAGAAAAGACCTCGTGGATAACATATACCAGCAGCAACCCGAAAGTTGCCACTGTCGGCAAATACAACTGCCTGACAAAGGGTATTTCACCCGGAACAATCACCGTTACGGCTACAGCCTACAACGGCGTTAAGACCACAACTCGCGTAACCGTTGTTAAAGCTCCCACAAAGCTGCTTATCAACACACCCAAGCGCATTATGGGCGAAGGCGAAAACTTCCAGTTCTTCTGCAAATTCCTCAAGGGCGAGGGCACGGGAATTGTCAAGTACACCTCAAGCGATCCTTCGGTTTGCGAGATTAACCCCACAAGCGGACTTGCAAAGGCAAAGGGCAAGGGTACGGCTACCATCACCGCTTCGGTTTATAACGGAGTAAAGGTTACTTCTCAGGCGGTAGTTATGGATCCCGCGACCGATGTTATTATGAACAGCGGCGACAGAATTATGGGTCTGGGCGAAAAGTTTGACTTTGACGCTTGGCTGCCGCTCGGTCAGGGCACAACAAGCCTGCTCTACTCTTCCTCCAACTCCAACGTTGTAAACGTTGCCGCTGCCGGAGGAGTCGCAACCGCCAAGGGACGCGGAAACGCCAAGGTAACAGCTAAGGCCGGCAACGGCGTAAGCAGATCTGTTGACATAACGGTCAAATACGCTCCTACCAAGCTGATACTCAACGCAACCGAGGTTACCATTGCAAAGGGCGAAACCTTTGACTTTAACCACTTCTTCTTAGGCGGTCAGGGTACCTCGTCGGTACGCTATTACTCATACAAGCCTGAAATTGCGGATATCACCGAAAAGGACGGCGTTGTTACCGGCAAGGAAACAGGAACAGTTATTGTTTGCTGCAAAGCGTATAACGGAGTTTACACATATATGCGCGTAAACGTTCTTGACGCGCCCGAGGAATTTAGCCTCAGCGATGAGGAAATCACCCTTAATGTCGGAGAATTTTGCAATATTGAGGCTTTGATGCCCGAGGGCACTGTAAGCCGCAAGCTCACTTTTGTATCATCCGATCCCGAGGTTGCGTCGGTAACCGCTCCCGGCGGAAGCACTTTGGGCACTATCACCGCGATAGCCGAGGGTAAAACGGAAATTACCGTTACAACCTTTAACGGACTGAGCAAAACCTGTGTTGTTAACGTTGTCCTCCCCGAGCCTGAGTCTGAACCGGAGGAAAGCGTCGAAGCAACCGGCTCTACCGATACAAACAACCCTTAATCACAAAGGAGCCTGTATGAAATTCAGTACAAAAATTTCCGGAATAATTTTTAGTATTACCACTGCTATCGCGCTGTTAAGCGCGGGTTGCCTTAACGCCTTCGCACTGGGAACCACACCGGTAAGCGCGAACGAAAGCAAGGTATCCGTCTGGATTTTTGCGATAATAATTGCGTTGGCGGCTATCGCCGGAATTGTATATTTTATAATTCAGCACAAGAACAAGAAGTAATTATTCCGATGGCGTTCGCTTTTTATACAAATCTATAATTTATATTTTGTGCAACTTTTCGCAATTATTTTTCAAATTATTATTTACAAAAATTAAAACCTGTGATAGAATAGACAATGTAAAGTTATATACTTTGTCATATTATATGAAAACGGAGGTTTTTATTATGAAAAAAACTCTTGCTATACTAGTTGCTGTGCTCGTTATCGCGCTGTCGGTAATCCCTGCTTTCGCGGCTGAAAACAATGTTGTCAGCCCCAAAGCTACGGTTGCTGACTATCAAGTTATAATTATTCCCGCTGGCGGCGGAACTTATGACTTTATCTATAAGACTCCCGTTGATGACGACGGCAAACAGACAATTCATTTTTCAGCGAAGCCCGACGACGGATATAAGTTCACGGGATGGACTATCGACGGTGAATATACTCCTCTCGGAAAGCTCACCGACGCTGAGCTTGACTTAATTGTTTCCAGCGACATCAAGGTTACACCGAATTTTGAAAAAATCGGAAGCGATGGAACAACCGAAAAAAAAGACACTAAGGTTGATACCAGCTCAAAGTCACCTAAGACCGGTACAAACTATATCTATGTTGGCATTGCTTCAGTAGCACTTATCGGTTTGCTGTTAGTAGCAAAGAAAAGTTTTTACAAAAAGTAATTAACCATTTATAAAAAAGAGGAACGGAGTACCGTTCCTCTTTTTGTTTGTGATTCTCCTTCTCTGTTGTTGACACAATAAGCATAAAATGGTAGAATAACAATATATATGCACAATTCTATTTTTTTATAAAAAGAAGGATACTATGGAAAACAACCCGAACCAAAATGTCACGGACAACGCTCAGGTCGAATCAGATGAGCTCAATATAGTTGAGACTAAAATCGGCGAGCACGTAAAAAAACGCCGGCGACGTTCGTCCGGCTCAAATTCAAAGCGAAAAAAGCACCGTCATTCTTCTTATAAGAAAAACGGTAAAAAGAAAATGAAGCCCTGGAAAAAGGTGCTGATAGCACTGGCGAGCATTGTTTTATCTCTCGCGCTTATTATTACCGGCACGCTTTTATATCTGCGAGGCACAGGCAGACAACAGTTTAACGACAGCTCGTACACCATTACCGCTCCCGACAACCCGAATGTACGCGTCAGCGGTGACGGCAACACTGTAACTTATAAAGGAAAAACGTATAAATACAAAGCAAACTGCACCAATATGCTCTTTTTGGGAATTGATAAAAAGGAGTACGACAACAAAGAAACCCAAATCGGCGACAAATACCAGTCTGACGTAATTATTGTTGTTTCTATTGACCCGCAAAACAACAAAATAACGCTTGTTAACGTTCCGCGTGACCTTATTGCCGATGTCTCGGTATATTCAAGGACCGGAGGTTATACAGGCATAGAGAAAATGCCGATTGCCTTGTCTTACGCCTACGGCGACACAGATACCGAAAGCTGTCTGAACTGCTTGGACTCGGTTCGCAGGGTGTTCTACAACATCCCGATCAAAGCGTTTTACTCAATGGAAATCAGCGGAATTTCGGTTGTTAACGACGTTGTAGGCGGAGTTGATGTAACGTCTCCCGAAAATGTGTATTCAGGAGATTCCAACCTTGTTTTTGAAGCCGGAAAGCAGTATCACCTCGACGGAAAACAGGCGAATGATTTTGTTATTTACAGAACTCATGAAACGCCCGAAGCTAATCTGCTCAGAAACGAACGCCAGAGAATATATCTGACTGAGTTTATGAAAAAAACAATCTCGCAAACTAAATCCGATTTATCCACTCCCGTAAAGCTATACAACGCGGCTAAGGAATATTCCTGCACAAATATTACGCTGAACGGCGTTACGTTCCTTGCAACGGAGCTTATCGGCAAGAATAAAAATTTAGTCACCGAGACAAAAACTATACCTGTTGATGTAAAGGCTAACGGTAACCGCGCGGAAAACTATCTTCGCGAGGAAGAATTTTACGAGATATTTTTAAGCGTATTTTACGATGAAGTTAAATAATAATGAAAGGATTGATTAACAATGATTAGTGACGCAGTAAGAAAGGGCACACAATGCGCCCCGCAACGCTCCCTTTTGCACGCGCTGGGTATGACAGATGAGGAGCTTAACAAGCCGCTTATCGGTATTGTAAGCTCTTATAACGAGATTGTACCCGGTCATATGAACATAGACAAAATAGTCAACGCCGTAAAGACAGGCGTTGCAATGGCAGGCGGAAACCCGGTTGTATTCCCTGCAATCGCGGTTTGCGACGGTATCGCCATGGGCCATCAGGGCATGAAATACTCGCTTGTTACCCGTGACCTTATCGCGGATTCTACCGAGTGTATGGCTCTTGCCCACGCTTTTGACGCACTTGTTATGGTTCCCAACTGCGACAAAAACGTTCCCGGTCTGCTTATGGCGGCTGCTAGACTTAATATTCCCTGTATTTTTGTCAGCGGCGGTCCGATGCTTGCGGGCAGAGTGGGCGGTCATAAGACAAGCCTCAGCAGTATGTTCGAGGCGGTAGGCTCATACAATTCCGGCAAAATCACCTTTGACGAGCTTATGGAGTACGAGAACAAGGCTTGCCCAAGCTGCGGCTCCTGCTCGGGTATGTACACCGCGAACTCAATGAACTGCCTTACCGAGGTTCTCGGTATGGGACTTCGCGGCAACGGCACAATTCCTGCGGTTTATTCCGAGCGTATTCAGCTTGCGAAGCGCGCAGGTATGAAGATTATGGAGCTGCTTGAAAAGGATATCAAGCCGCGCGACATTATGACAGAGGACGCTTTCCGCAACGCACTT
>OCTW011437239.1_pt1 | contig 16083 bp, 13 predicted proteins | sample 1539671 | NCBI WGS metagenome assembly OCTW01 (sample SAMN02144230, study PRJEB22623) | gut metagenome | biome: sheep rumen | host: Ovis aries | place: New Zealand
TCCTCCATAAATTGCAAACGTAGTTCAATGGTTCGAATACGGCCTTGCCAAGGCTGTGATGGGGGTTCGATTCCCCTCGTTTGCTCCATTGAGGAATCTGCTCGGAACAATACCGAGTTTGATATATAAATCTATCGAAAGATAGATTTTTTTTGTGTCTCGAACTCCTACGTATGAGCTTGGAAGATATATATAGATGTTCTTTTTCTAGGAAGGAGGACATTTTTTAATGCTTAATTTTAAAACAATAGAAACATTAAAACCTAACTCAACTATTATTGATATTATTAAATGCTATGACTATAAAACAAAAAATGGTAAAGTTAAAATTCTTGAGAACACAAATTTGAAGTTTATTGAACCTACTGAATATTTAATATTATCTCCTACAATACTTACTATTTATGAATACAAAGTTAATGAAATATCTAACAAGCAATTTTATATAAAAGAACATAATGAAAAATATAGACTGCATGAAATATGTAAAATTTTAAAGAAATTATAATTTTACACTTAACTTTTTACTTATAAAGTGCCAAACAAGTGAGAGGATAACTTCTCTCAAATATAAAAGAAAGGATGAGAAAAGAAAAAAAGAAATATAAAAATTAATGTATTTATAAACGAAGAAGAACAAATTAGATTTAAAGATAAAGTTAAGAAGTTAGGATTATCTCAATCAGCATATATTAGAAAAATTATAAATGAAGATATGGATAATGTTATTCATAAAGATGAGATTACACCTATTTTAGAACAAATAAAAGCTCTTAATTATGATTTAATAAGAGCAAGAAATTTTATGATTATGAATAGAATTCACAATGGTGAAGAACTATTAGAAAAAGTACTTACCAAAATAAGAACCCTACAAAGTGTCCTAGATAAAGAGCAATACTAATACACTGGTATTGCTCTTTTCCCTTTAATTCAAGCCATATTGTAGAAAAAAATAGCATTTTATAGTATAATATTACTTAGAGAATTACTTGGTTTTTTAACAAGAATTACAATTACGAGGAGTGATGAAATGGAAACAACAAATTTATCAAAAATAAAAAGAGATAAAATGTTAAAAACATTAAGTGAAATTAAAAAGAATATATCCGATGAAGAAACATTAAATAGTTTATCTCTTATTGAAAATGAACTTACAAAAAAGAAATATGGTCTTATTTGGGAAGAACATGAAGAAAGAGTTGACAAAGAACTAGAAACTCAAATACCTACTTTTGAAGAAATTAAAGATAAAAAAATTGTGTGTAATCCAGAGGAAAGATTCAACTTTTTATTAGAAGGAGATAATCTTCACAGTTTATATTTATTAGAAAAGACTCACAAAGAAAAGATAGATATAATTTATATCGATCCACCTTATAATACTGGAAAGGAAGATTTTATATATAATGATAAAATTATTGATGAAATGGATGGATATAAACATAGTAAATGGCTTTCATTTATGGAAAGAAGAATTCGTATTGCAAAAGAATTGCTTACTAAAAGTGGAATAATTCTTATTTCAATTGATGAAAATGAAGAAGCACAATTAAAATTATTATGTGATGAAATATTTGGAGAAAGCAACAGATTATCAACACATCATATTAAAGTTAGATATGATAATAAAAGTTTAAATGAAGATAATGACTGGCAACCAGTTATGGAATATGTTTATATTTATGCAAAAGACAAAACAAATTTTTATGCTAATAAGCCATTTGAAGAATATGATTTATCAAAATTTCAATATAAAATTACTGAATTAGAAAAAGGAAATAAAATCAAAATAGGAAATAAAGATGTAACCATATTTAAAGATGGTCAATGGAAAATTGAAAAACTTCCGGGAAGAATTGGTTTATTAAAAGAAACATGGGCATCGGGAAGTATTGTTAGGCAATCTGGAACAGCAGCAGAATTTCTAGCTAAATATTTAATTCAAAGAAAAGAAACTGATGGGTTGAATTGCTTATATAAAATTGATAAAATGGGTGAAGATGGACTTGGTTATAGATATGTTAGCGGTCCTAAAAAAATGGATGCTATAAGAGGAAAATTCTATTCTGGAGTTCCATTAGAAAGATTAAATGACATTAACAATACTGGAAGTTCAAAAAAGACCAGACCGATTTCAAATTATTATGATTTTAGTGCCGATTTTGGAAATATTAGGCAAGAAGGTAATACACCATTCAATAGTGGAAAAAAACCAGTTAAGATGTTAAAGGAATTAATAAATTATCATCAAAATAAGAATGCTACTGTATTAGATTTTTTTGCAGGATCTGGAAGTACTGCACAAGCAGTATTAGAATTAAATAAGGAAGATAATGGAAATCGTCAATTTATTTTATGTACAAATAATGAAAATAATATATGCGAAGAAATAACATATAAACGAATTAAAAATGTTATAAATGGTTATGGAAAGTATGATGCATTGAAAACTAATTTAAAATATTATCGTTGTACTTATATTCCAAGAATAAATACAGAAAAAAATAATCTACACAATAATTTACTAATAAATATCAAAAATCTTATTCAATTAGAAAATGGAATTGAAATAGATGATAACAGGATTAGAGTTTATTTAGAAGAAGAAAAGTTAGATAAATTTAGTACTAATAAAGAAGAACTAGAGGTATGTGAAAAAGTATATATTTCTTCTGATATTCTTTTAACAAGTGAACAAGAAGAAACTTTTGAAAATAATAATATTGAAGTATATATCATACCAGAATATTATTTTGAAGATGAAATTAAGGAGGTAATGTAATAATGCAAGGAATTAAATTAAAAGATTTTCAAATAAATACAGTTAATAAACTATTAGATGCAACTTCTATTGGAAGTAAAAAAGAGGTATTATTACAAGCACCTACTGGAAGTGGTAAAACTATTATTCTACTCTCTTACATTGAAGAGTATTTAAAAGAAAATAACAAAATGGTATTTGTGTGGCTAACTCCTGGTAAAGGAGATTTAGAAGAACAAAGTAGAAAGAAAATGATTAAATTTTTACCACATCATAATACTAAAAATATACAAGATGTATTGCTTCAAGGTTTTGAGGCAAAAGATACTGCTTTTATTAACTGGGAAACAATTACTAAAAAAGATAATAATGCCTTAAAAGAAGCAGAAAGAAAAAATCTTTATGAAAGAGTCCGTGAAGCTCATAATAATGGATATAAGTTTATTATAATAGTTGATGAAGAGCATTTAAATAAAACAGTGAAAGCTGAAGCCATTTTACAATACATGAATCCAGAATATATTGTTAGAGTAAGTGCTACTACTAAGACTAATAAAGAAGCTGAATTTATTAAAATTGATGAATTGGAAGTAATAAATGCAGGTCTAATTACAAGAGCATTATATATTAATGAAAATGTTTCTAATCAAACTACTCTATCAAATGAACATGAGTATTTATTAGAACTTGCAATAAACAAAAGAAAGGCAATTAAAGAAGAATATTTAAAATTGGGTATTCAAGTAAATCCTCTTATTATTATTCAGGTACCTAGCAAGTCAGATGACTTAATAAAGCAAATTGAAAAAATACTTGAAGAAAGAAATTATACATATGATAGAAAAAATTTAGCGATCTGGTTATCCGATAGAAAAGAAAATATTGAAGATATTGAAAATAATGAATCTAATCAAGCAGTTCTTATTATGAAACAAGCAATATCAACTGGTTGGGATTGCCCTAGAGCAAAAATACTTGTTAAGCTTCGTGATAATATGAGTGAAGATTTTGAAACTCAAACAATCGGAAGAATAAGAAGAATGCCACAAGCTCATCACTATGATAATGTACTTTTAGATAATTGCTATCTTTATACTTTTGATGAAAAATATGAAACTGCTGTTAAGCAAGAATTAGGAAGTAATGCTTATGACACAAAGGTTATATTTTTAAAGAATGAATATAAGAACTTCACACTAAAGAAAATAACTTTTGATAATGCTTTTGATGGTTTTGATGAAAGACAAACATTTAATATATTACATGAATATTACATAGAAAAATATAAATTAACTTCAAATAAGAAAAACAATAAAACTATACTAGAAGCAAACGAATATGTATTTAAAGATACTATTGATAATTATATAGTTCAAGATAAAATAGTAAGAATTAATTCTGATGAATTACAAAATGCTAATAGAATTAAAGTATCATCAACTGTATCCACGAATAGAAACGGATTTGAATTAAGACATTCAATCAATGTAATATCTTCTAAAATTGGTATGAGATATGATAGAACAAGATTAATGCTTGAAAGAATGTTTTTTAGAGGAAAATTATTTACAAAGAAATTTGTTGATTTGTCATTAATAGAATTTTATGCTTTTGTTATTAATAATGAAGATATTTTAAAGCATGACTTTCAAGAAGCAGTATCACAAAAATCAAGACAAATGAAAATGAAATTAGATGAATTAAAGATTATGGATTGGAAAGCACCAGAAATGGATTATATTAAGTACGATCCTAAAATGAAAGATACAACAATATATGAAAAATCTATTTATATGAATTACCCTAATAGTACAATAAAATCTAAAAGTGAAAGAATGTTTGAATTTTTCTGTGAACATAATGAAAATATTAAATGGTTCTATAAAAATGGTGAATCATCTAGTGATTATTTCTCAATAGTATATGTTGATGCAGTAAATCATAAATGGCACTTCTATCCTGACTTTATTGTTTGTGATAAAGATAATAAAATATGGATTATTGAAACTAAAGGTGGAGAAAATGCTGATGGTGAATCTAAAAATATTGACATTAAAGTAGAAAATAAATTTGAAGCATTAAAAGAGTATGCTAACAAGTATAATGTCAATTGGGGATTTGTAAGAGATTATGATAAAAATGATTCATTATATCTTTGCAACACCGAATACACAGAAGATATGGAAAATGAAAATTGGATAATACTTAGTAAGATTTTTTAGGAGGAATTAATTATGGACAATAATCAAATAGTGGCTCAATTAGCAGCTAATTTAGCAGAGGCTACCGCAAGAAATACAGCCAGTCTTATAACAAATAAGATTTCAGCAATAAAAGCAAAGAAAAATGATAAGGAAACGATTGGAGAACTTGAAGAAATAATTTCAGAATTATTGTCAGATAAAGCTGAAATTCAAAGAATAGCTCAATCGTATGAACAAGAATTAGTATCTCAAAGAATAACAGAAAAAGATATTAAGTATATTACAGATAATTTGTTGCCTATTTTAAATAAATTTATTCCTAATGATAAAAAAGATGATTTTGAGCAAATAAAATCACTGTTATCTGTTGAAACATTAACAATAATGCAATTACTTGGATTTAATTATAAAAAAGCAATTGGAGAACCACTTACTAATTTATTAAAAAGAGTTATTGAATCCAAAATGCCTAGTGATGTTGAAACAAACACAAAATTTGCTTTAAAAATAGCAGATATTGCAACTGATGAAAATGCAACAAATAGATATTTACAATTGACAGGTTTAAACAAATAAAAAAGGAGAATAAATTATGAGAGAAAATGAAAAAGAAATGATAAAATACATAAATAACAAAATTAATCCATTTTCTCTTTCTGAATTTGGAAAAATGATATTTCAGTTTTACTACAACAATTTGATTTTGAATGCTTGAAAGAAGCAGTCGATATAAGTTTTAAAAATTATATCAGATTTGATGAAAATGGAGATATTACTAGAGATTCTATACAATTATTTTTAAGCAAAATTTGAGGTATTGCCCATAATAACCAATTACCACCTATTAATAAAAAAATTCGTCATATATTAAATATATGTAATTCTAAATTTAACTATTTTAATTTATCACAAGCAAATATAATTATGGAAGACTATATTAAAGCATTAAGAAAATGTGGTTGGTCTGATAATTAAATATTATACGATTTGGAAAATGAGACGATGAATGAAGTTAAAAAATGTTCTAATTGGACTCAGTTTAAAACATTAATTGAAGGATGGACGAACTCTTTGTTAAAACCACCAAAACAAGAAGAACAATTAATAACGAATAATAATTTAAAAATTGAAAAAAAATATGAAATTATAAAAACTATTGATTCTGGTTCTTTTGGAATAACATACCTTGCGGTAGATAAACGCTTGGATAAAAACTTTGTTATAAAAGAATTCTCGTGTGAAATGATTGATGATGAATATAATATAAAATTTTTTGAAAAATTTAAAAAAGAGATAAAATATTTATTTGATTTACATCATGAGAACATAGTTAGTATATATGACTACATAATAGATAATAATGCAAAAAAAGGTTGCTACATAATGGAATATATTAATGGGGAAAATATTTATCAATACTTATTGGAAAATCCAAACAAGATTAATGATATTTTTATTCAGTTAATTAACTCTTTTGAATATCTTGAAAGAAATAACATATGTCATAGAGACATCAGAATTAATAATATACTTGTAACAAACGATGGTGTTTTAAAACTAATTGATTTTGGATTTGTAAAAAATATTGATGATGGCAGTACTATACATTCTTCAACAAAGTTAATATCATATCCATATGATTGGCCAGAGGAATTAAGAAATAAAATCCAAAAATATGATAATAGAACAGAAATATATTTTGTAGGACAATTATTCAAAGATATACTTGCAAGAATTAAAATTAAAAAATTCAAATATAATAAAATATTATTATCAATGTGTGAATATGAATATACTACAAGAATCAGTAAATTCAAAAAAATAAAAAAAGAATTATCTAACTATTGATAAAGATAATATAAAAATGATATAATCACATACTGAAAGAGAGCTTAATTCGTAACTTATATGTGATTCGCTCCATTTGAAATAAACGTCGAAATAGTCGACGTTTTTATTTTATCTAAAAAAGTTTTACAAAAAAATTCAAATATTATAACGATAGAAATAATAAAAGCTTAATAACTGATAAAGAACATAGCGTTATATTTAATCCACCTAGAACGATTAATAAAACAGAAATAAATAAAGCACTTAGTTCTATTAATAGAAAAATGGATCAAGCTGCTGAAGAATTTTATCAAACAAAAAAGGACGACTATTATTTATAGGTCGTTCTTTTGTATTAAATTGAAATCCTTATTGTCTCTGTTTGTTTAGGTTGTAATAAATTAGTGACATCTTGTCCTTTAGCAACTGTATTAAATATTTTTCTTTTTTGTGAATTGTTTGATTGTGAATAAAGTTCTGAAATACTTTTCTTTGTGTCATCATCATACATAGTTGATTCAGATAATATTTTATTAAAGTAATAAGTTTTATCAACCACAACAAGTGGTATATCAAATTCACTTGAGGCTTTCATACAATCTTCAAAATATTTAGCTTTCAAAATTAAATCAACATACATATTTGCCATATCGTTTAATTGAATTCCTTGATTATTTGCAGTTTGAGCAATTAGTTCCTTATATTTTACTAAAAAATCTTTTATTTTTTTTCTATCTCCAAGTTGTTGTAATTCTCTTTTATCTTCGTCAGTAATAAATGATAATTGATTACTATATAAGTTATTCATAAAGTTAAAGTTTTCAGGTTCCATGGAATCTGCCATCATTATAATATAATCTGGTTTTCTTTTAAAATTTTCATTCCTAGATTTGTTAGTATTTCTTCTTTCTATAACAATTTCATTATAGCCATCATTCACAGTTTTTAGCATTTCTGATGGAACAAAGAATCTAGCTCTATCTCTATTGCCTTCTTGTAATTCGCGAGATCCATCATAAGCATTAGCATATCTACCAATTGAATCAATATCAGTGTTACCCATACCCATAATATCTCCGTTTTCTAATGAATCGAATCCAAAAATAATATTTCCTTGAGTCCTCAATGAAAATATTCCTTTTTCATTAATATAACTACAAGCAACAAAATGATCTTGTAATTGTGGTCTATCTAGCCAATCATTTCTATAATTTTTATCAGTAACATCAGAAGCTAATGAACATGAACCAACACAATGAATAAAAAAATTGAAATTTACTCTTGGAATACATATTTGTATATTTTTTCCATTATAATTAATTTGATTCATTATATTATCTTTTGGACCATATATTTGATTTCTTTCATCAATTCTATAAAGTGATTGAGAATACAATTCTGTGTATTTACTTCTTAAATATTGTTCTAATGGAATTTCACAATCATATAATTTAGAATCTTTTATATTATTATAAATAGTAGCTAATTCATCTACATTATTGCAATCAACAATTTTATTGATTAAAACTAAATAATTATATATTTGTGATGGTAACTCACTATTTTTTAAATCATCAAGCATATTGCTGTTATCATTTCTATGACAATATTTAGAATCAATATATACAGCTTCTTTTAAATCTACATTAAATATTGCTTTTAATAATGAATCTTTATTTGAATTTAAATCATTTGAATTAAAATTATTAACAAACGCTTGTTTTTTTAATATATCATATTTTCTTAATTCATCCATGTTTGTAATTTTATACTCGTTGTTAGGAAGTTGTATTACACTTATTAAATCTTTTAAATCATGTTCTGAAATACTTTCAATATTAATAGTGTTAATTAATTCAGAATAATCTGAAATATTATTTATAATACTAACTACCATTAGTGAAATATCATAGTTATCATAACTATATGAATTCAAAATTGTTGATAATACTTTTAATTCATTATTTTTTAATTTTGAAATAGATAATTGAACTTGTACATCATTTATAAACCTTTCAAAATGTTCTTTATTAAGATTAAATATATCATCTTTTAGAGATGTAGCCAAAAATGTATTAAAAATATTATTGTTTCTTTCATGATAATTAAGTACCCATTTACTTCTTTCATAAAAATCTTTTGGTTCTATATTTAATTCTTTGCAATAAGCATTAACTAATGATTCATTTTGTATTATATCAGGTGGTAATATACATTTTACTGCCAAATCAATTCTATTTCTTTTAATACATTCATCTCTAAATAAACTTGATTCAACTAAACATTTAGGAACTGAATTAGTTTGAGATACTACATCAATTAAATAATCAATATTATCTTTAATTAATATAGCAAAGGATGTTAATTCAGAATCTCTAACATTTCTATCATATAATTCATTTTCTTTAAGTAAATCTAATAATGTACTAAATTCTTTTGAAGCCAAACTTTCTTTCATATCAAAAATATGTTTAGCATATCTATCATTTCCTAAATAATAAGGGATATCTTTATTATCTCTAGAAAACTGAGCTAGTAATTTTAGATTATCAAGTGAATAATTTTCAAAGTCACCAAGTAAATGAGTATTTCCACTTTTTAGTATTAACTCAACAAACTTATCGCAATCTTTTAATGAATAAGACACACTATTTTTATGATTTTCAAGATATTCTATAAAGAAGTCTTCATGTTCCTTAACAAAATTATTTAGTTCTTCTTTACTACTAAAGAAATCTCGCAAAAAATTATTGAATTTATAGTGTTCTTGATATTTTTCTATAATTAAATTAAACATTGCATTTAATTCATCTTTTGATAGTGAAAAGCCATTTCTATGCATATAGTATATTATATCTTCATCAGACAAAAGAAAGTCTGTTAATTTTTCAAAAGTATCTTTATCTGCTATATTTAATCTTATGTTACTATTATTTAGTAAATCATATCTTTGACTCTTAGCTATAGCATATAGTAATGCATTTGTATTGATACTACCAAGATTTTCTATTTGTGATAAACTAGAAATCTCCTTTAATTTGTTAATAAGTTCATTCATATTTTATACCTCCTGATATTTTATACTCTCTTATATAATCATATCATAAGTTCATCAGACTTTTTTTATTTTAAGTATATTTTTTTAAAATTGTATGTTATATGAATATGTAATTAGGATTTATCTCAGTTACATTTGTCAGTCGTTGTTTCTCAAACGAAATACACAATTGCTCCATTGAGGAATCTGCTCGGAACAATTACCGAGTTTGATATATAAATCTATCGAAAGATAGATTCTTTTTTGTTTATAAATAATTCATCCAAAGAAAGGTTGGTGAAATAATGAAAAGATATTTAATGTATAAGTCTATTATGAAGTATATAACTGATAAAGATTTATCTAAAGGTTTCTTAGTATGATTCTATTCAATGATGAAATAAATGCTTTAGAATTATTAAAGTATTGCTCTTATGATATAGAAACTATTAAAGATACTATGTTGGAACTAAGGATTATGAAATATGTTAAATATAATCCAGAAACAAATATGCTTTTAGCTGGTCCAAAACCATATGATGAATAGGGCGAAGAAATTATTGAAGACCTACATAGAAAAGTAAAGAATAAAAAAGATAAATAAAGATAAGAAAGGAAGATACTTTTGTTAAATATTGTTAGACAAGAAGTTCCCATTGATGAGGAACTAAAGCAAGAATTAAATTTATTTGTGCTTTTTGTAATACAATCCCAAAATTTATTAATGGTTCTATTCGTAAAATTGATAAAACCAATATTAATTATATAGAGCCAAATAAAATAATAATCAAAGGTACAACATTTCTAGATTTTAATCATGGTAGAGATGTTTATGTAGAAAACTTGCAAAAACATATTAATATTAGTGATTTAAAAAAATTTATAAAAAATCTATAACTATTGACATTATTTTCAAAGTGATATTATATTTAACCAATGAAAGAGGTATGCTCTAGAAATGGAGGAACATCTATGAAATATAAACACAAACAATTAAAATTAATTAATATCAATTATATTAAGGTGTCGAATTCGACACGTTTAAAAATGAAGCTGGTAGTAATAAGTTTAAAATATCGCCTCAAAAATTGATTGGATTAAATCAAAAATATCTAAAACCCCAACTTTAAATATAAATTGAAAATTATATTTGTTTGCTTTAGTTATTTCGTTATATTCAATTACTTGTTCTACATCATTTTTACTAATTAACTATCTAGAAAGCATTTATAATATAGATAAATACGTTAATGAATTATACAATTTAATGTCAATAAATTTTTAAAAAATATTATAAAAAAGCAAATATTCTTGAAGAATTATATTTTATTTTTTATAATAAAAATAATTGGAGATGGGTTATATGGAAAATAAAAAATTTATTATTACAATAGTTATTCTTATTTTAATAATTTTAGGTTTAGGTAGTTTTATTTATTATGATAAATTTTATAAGACAGAAGAAGAAAAAGCTATACTTACAACAATTGATGGGACGAATTTTGATTTAAGTACGTTATACAAAATTGGTGATATATTAAATAGATTTGATGTTGCTTTTGGTGATTCTAATTCAACATATCTTGGTTATATTTATAAAGATAAATTATATGCTAAAGACTTTGACGAAAAAGCTGCATTATATGGAACTATTTATAAAGATTTAGCAAGTAATAATGGAAATAAGATTTTATTTGGAGAAAATGTTAAAAATAATTTTGAAAATATTTTTGGCGATAATTTAACTTATAATTCTTCTAATATATTAGATGGTGAATATATAAATGTTAAATATATTGCTGCATCAGATAGATATAATTATACTATTAATGGAGTATATAATACATATTCACCAAAGTATATGGAAAAAACGATATCTACTTCCATAACTAAAGATAGTATTATTGTAAAACGAAAAGTATTTTATGTTGAATATAATACAAGTGGTACAGAAACTATTTCAGCTAATATTTATACTGATAGTGGTAAATCTAAAAATATTGGAACAATTAAATTAAAAAATGGAATTATAAACTTAAATGAAATTATGGCAAAATATAGTTCTAGACTTAATACTTATAAATATACTTTTAAGCAATCATCAGATGGAGATTATTATTTTTACTCAATTGAAAAGGATAAATAAATCCTTTTTTACATTATTTTACGTTTATAATAAGAATAAAAATATTTAAAAATTATTCAAAGATCATTTTCTCCAACAACTAAAATAATTATGTTATAATGAAAGTGGAGGGATCCCATGAAAATAAAAGTAGAAAATTTAGAAATAAATTACATACAATATGGTGAAGGAGCAGATATTGTGTTATTACATGGTTGGGGTCAGAATATTCAAATGATGCAACCACTTGGCAATAATTTTTCGGATAGATTTCGTATAACAATTTTAGACCTTCCTGGCTTTGGAAAAAGTCAAGAACCTGATGTTGCTTGGAATATTGACAAATATGAGCTTTTTCTAGAAGAGTTTTTTAAAAAAACAAACATAAAAAAACCAATTATGATTGGACATTCATTTGGCGGTAGATTAGCAATTCGCTACAGTGCAAGAAACCCAATATCTAAACTTGTTTTATTTGGTAGTCCTTGTATTAGAGTACAAGAAAATTTATCATTAGGAGTAAAAATATTAAAAAAATTAAAATCACTTCCAGGCATGAATGGAATAGGTGAGTATATGAAAAAATATATAGGTTCACGTGACTATAAAGCTGCAAGCCCAGTCATGCGTCAAACACTAGTTAATGTAGTAAATGAAGACTTATCTAAATATGCTCGTGAAATTGAAGAACCAACATTATTAATATGGGGGGACCACGATATGGAAGCTCCATTGAACGATGCTAAAGAATTAGAAAAAATAATGGTTGATGCAGCCTTAATTGTTTTACCTGGAACCCATTATGCATATCTTGAAAACTTGCCTCGCGTAGTTGCTATTTTAAATAATTTTTTTTAGGAGGTAGAACGTGATAATATTATTAATAATGACATTTTTATCATTTTGCTATGCTATTACCTATAAATCAAAAAGAAGTCTACATATGCTTCAACAAAATCTTTATAACGAAAACAATCGTTATATTAAATGGATAATAAAAAATATAAAGCAATTTATATCTTTAGATTTATTATTATTAGGAATTTCTTTGATAGGAGTATATATAATATTTGATTTACAACTTATTTCAAATCTTTGTTTAATAATTATTGTTTTATTTTTAATATTAATTGGTTATAGTTGGAATAAGAAAATAAAAAATGATCAAAATAAAAAGAAATTAGTTATAACAGCTAGAATTAAAAGATTAATTTTTACAACAACCGTTCTTTATATGATACCAGTAATTTTTGCTTTTAAAGATATTTATAATACTAGGTATATGTGGACAATTGTTTTTTGTGAAAGTTTAATGCTTTATTTAAATTCATTAGTGATATTTATTGCTTTAATTATTAATATGCCTGTTGAAAAGGGTGTTTATTTGCATTATAAAAGAAAAGCTCAAAAAAAATTACAGAGTATGCCTGATTTAAAAATCATTGGTATCACTGGTAGTTATGGAAAAACTAGTTGTAAAAATATTTTGAGTGATATTTTAAATATTAAATATAATGCTCTTGCTTCTCCAAAGAATTTAAATACTTATAATGGACTCATAATGACAGTTAATAATTATATGGATAAGTTTACAGATATTTTTATAGCTGAAATGGGTGCATATGTAAAAGGTGAGATTGCTGGGCTTTGTAGACTTGTTAAACCAAAGTATGGAATTATTACTCGTATTGGAACAGCACACTTAGAAAGCTTTGGAAGTGAAGAAAATATTATTCAAGGTAAATTTGAACTTGTTGAGTCCTTACCAAGTGATGGCTTTGCAATATTAAACGGAGATGATCCAAAGCAAGTGAATTATCAGTTAAAAAATAAAGTAAGAACAATTTGGATTGGTATTGAAAATAAAGAAGTTGATGTTAGAGCTCTTAATATAAAATGTTCTAATAAAGGAACTAATTTTGATGTTATATTTAAGGGTGATGATAAAAAATATCACTTTGAAACAAAATTATTAGGAGATCATAATGTTTATAATATTTTATCAGCTCTTGCATGTAGCAAAGAATTTGGAGTTGATATTTCAGATTTAATAATAGCTGTTAAAAATGTAAGGCCAATAGAACACAGGTTGGAACTAAAAAGATTAGGTAATTTTTATCAAATTGATGATGCATATAATTCTAATCCTATTGGAGCTAGTAATGCTTGCAAAATACTTGGCATGATGCCAGGTTATAAAGTAGTAGTAACTCCTGGAATGATAGAATTAGGCTCTAAAGAAGATGAATATAATAAGAAATTTGGTGAACAAATTGCAAAAGTAGCTGATATCGTAATTTTAATTGGTAAAAAGAAAACACAACCAATAAAAGAGGGGTTATTAACAAGTGGCTTTAATAAAGAGCAAATAGTCGTTTTTAATGATGTAAGGGAAGCTTACCCTTATATTAATAATATAGCTATTTCAATGAAAGAAGAAGTATATGCATTATTTGAAAATGATTTACCAGATACATATAATGAAAATTAGGAGAGTGATTAAATATGAAAATTAGAGTTGGTGTTATTTTTGGAGGAGAATCAGTTGAACATGAAGTAAGTATTATTACTGCAATTCAAGCAATGAATAAGATTGATGAAGAAAAGTATGAAATAATACCTATTTACATAACAAAAGATAGGGAATGGTATACTGGATCAATGTTAAGAGATATTGATGTATATCAAGATCTAAGTTTAATAAAAAAATATGCTAGTAATGTTGTTTTATATTATAAGAATGGTAGTTATATATTACAAAAGAAGAATGGTTTATTTAAGTCTATAGTTAAAGAAATTGATATTGCTTTTCCAATAGTTCATGGAACTAATGTAGAAGATGGTGTTCTACAAGGGTATTTGCAAACAATTGGTATTCCATATGTTGGACCAAATGTATATGCAGGAGTTGTCGGCCAAGATAAAGCTTTTATGAAAGATGTATGGGCTGCAGCAAATCTACCAATAAAGAATTATACTTGGTTTTATGATTCAGATTATAGACAAAATACAGATGATGTATTAAAAAAAATAAAGAAATTAAAATTTCCTGTTATTATTAAACCCGCAACTACTGGTTCAAGTGTTGGAATAAGTGTGTGCAAGAATGAAGAACAATTAAAAGATGGTATTGATGAGGCCATTCAATATGATTCTAAAATTGTTGTTGAAGAAGTTGTAGAAAATTTAAAGGAAGTAAATATTGCTGTTATGGGCAATTATGAGCATCAGAAAGTAAGCGAAATAGAAGAAGTATTATCAAGTAACAAATTTTTAACTTTTGCCGATAAATATATTAGTGGAGGAAAGGGCAAATTAAAGGGAAAAATGAAGGTACCAGTAAAAGGCCCATCTAAAGGTATGGCTTCAGCAAATAGAAAATTACCAGCTAATTTAGATGATGAGGTAAGAGAAGAAGTTGAAAGAATTGCAAAAAAAGCTTTTAAAGTTTTAGGCAGTTCAGGAAACTCTCGAATTGATTTCTTAATTGATGAGGATGATAATAAAGTTTATTTAAATGAAATTAATTCCATACCTGGAAGTTTAGCATTTTATTTATGGGAGGCTAAGGATATTAGTTTTACTACTATTCTTGATGATATGATTAAAATTGGAATAAAAGATTACAAGAAAAGGGTAAGTAAAACACATTCATTTGAATCAAATATTTTGGAAGGCTTTGCAGCACATAGTGGAGTAAAAGGAAAGTTGAAATAGACTTTTCTTTTTTTGCATAAAATAAAAAGGTTAAAAATAACCTTTACAAACAAAAATGGTGGGCTGTTAGGGATTCGAACCCTAGACCCACTGATTAAGAGTCAGTTGCTCTACCAACTGAGCTAACAGCCCATCTCCAATTTGCAATATATATTTTATATCAAAATTTTAATATTTACAATACTTTTATACAAAAAAGATAAAAAAAACTTGACTTTAATAGATGTAATATAGTATTCTATAAATGCAGTTGGAAAACTGAGTAAAAAAAACTTAAATTTTACTTGAAATATGACCAAGAATATAGTAAACTTAATTACATGGACCTGTAGCTCAGTTGGTTAGAGCACACGCTTGATAAGCGTGGGGTCATAGGTTCAAGTCCTATCAGGTCCACCAAGATGCC
>OCTW011565107.1_pt1 | contig 16083 bp, 11 predicted proteins | sample 1539671 | NCBI WGS metagenome assembly OCTW01 (sample SAMN02144230, study PRJEB22623) | gut metagenome | biome: sheep rumen | host: Ovis aries | place: New Zealand
TTCTCCCGACCTACTCCCTTTCCAGGGGAGCCCCTTCGGCCTCTTGGGTATTTCTCCAAAAAGATACCTACCAATGTGGTATATGTAATTGTACTTCGCGAAGAAGTTCAATAGCGGAGAGGATGGGATTCGAACCCACGTGCCCGTTAGGACAAACGGTTTTCAAGACCGCCTCGTTATGACCGCTTCGATACCTCTCCGGGTCGGTATTTTCGTTCCCGCGTGTCATGAATGTCTCGCGCGAACATGTGATATATTAACAAAAAGGTGTGCCGGTGTCAACAGCTTTCCGACAAAAAAATCAGGAAAAAATCATCTTTTTTGCAAAGCCTCCGGGGAAAGCTTTTTGGGAGAGTTATTCGTGAAAAGCTGTTAACGCCATTTACGAATAAGCCCCAAAAGAAAGCGCCCCCTTTTGACTCAGTCACAAAAACGAATTAAAAAGAAGCGCCTCTTTTGACTCCGCGGTACTCCTCCGGGATTTGACCGGCCCGGTGCAGGCGGACCGGTCAGTCTTCCTCCGGCATGACAAAAGCCATCGAATGGTTTTTGTAAGCGCTGTCCTCCGTCACTTCCCGGATCACGCTGATACCGTCGGGGAATACGATCTCTTCATTTTCATCGCCAAGGCCGATCTCCAGGATTCCCTGGCGCTTCCACTCAGGATAGATATCGATCTCGTAGTAGTGTCCTTTCTCGGTCAGGCAGTAGCGGGTCTTGCGGATAGGCCTTCCGGTGGGATCCGCCTGCTCGAGGAAATTGACATACTCCTCCCGGGAGATCTTTCTCTCGGTCTCGACTCTGGACATCTCGGACAAATACCGTTTCTCGGTGCGGTAGTAGGTGGCATTCCCGTCCTGCACTCTTTTCCGCACACGGACCACCTTATCATCGCGGCTCAGCAGATAGGTCTGAACAATATCAACCTTCTGGCAGCCGGTTTTTTCTTCCAGTATGCGCAGGTCAGGATAGCGGATCAGGAACTTGCGCTCGATATTCAGAGACACCGGCTCGCCGAGGAAGGTGCCGATCTCCGCGATCAGTCTGCTGAGTTTTCCTTCAAAGGAGGTGGAGTTATCGATCACGCGCAGGTAGGGGTGGCTGGCCCAGGCCGAGAGCAGTCTGTCGTCGACCTCGATTGCCTCCTCGGGCGTCTCGGTTCTGGCGCCGTTGTTGGAAAGGGTATAGGCTTCCAGCGCTCCCTTTGCCGCGGTTGTGAGAAAAAAGACCGCGTCATACCGGTTTCTCTCCTCTTCCTCATCCAGGCCCAGCTCCTGCATGACATTGGCAAATTCGGTGTCGTTCATATAGGCCCGGTTGTCCATAACGCCTCTGTCACAGACGATCAGGATCTTATCCGCATCCATGTGCCGGGCCGCCCGCTCAAAGATCTCCTCTTTTCTTTTCTGGAGGGAAACCTGGCACTTCTGGTATTCCTCGTTGCTGACCAGGGTCCAGGGGGCAACGCCGCCGGTAATCAGTTCGGTCGCCGTTTCCGGCACAAAGAGGACCTTGTAGCCTATCCTGGCAAATTCCTTCTGGATCCTGCCCATGGCCGTAGTCTTTCCGGCACAGGGACCGCCTGTGATAACGATTTTTCTGATCTGCATTTTCTTGATCTCTTCTCAGTTTGCGGCGAGACGAGCACGCAGGCTTTCCACGCGGTCGAGCTTTTCCCAGGGAAGGTCGACGTCCGGGCGGCCGAAGTGGCCGTAGGCCGCGGTCTGGCGGTAGATGGGTTTGCGGAGTCCCAGCATGTGGATGATGCCGTCCGGACGGAGGTCAAATTCCTCGCGGATGATCTCTACGATTTTGTCTTCGGGCAGTCTGCCGGTGCCGAAGGTGTCGACCATGATGGACATGGGGCGGGCGACGCCGATGGCATAGGCGACCTCGATTTCCATCTTGTCGGCATAGCCTGCCGCGACGAGGTTTTTGGCGACATAGCGGGCGGCATAAGCGGCGCTGCGGTCGACCTTGGTGCAGTCCTTGCCGGAGAAGGCGCCGCCGCCGTGGCGGGCAAAGCCGCCGTAGGTGTCGACGATGATCTTGCGGCCGGTGAGGCCTGCGTCACCGTTGGGGCCGCCGACGACGAAGCGTCCGGTGGGATTGATGTAATATTTGGTGTTTTCGTCGACCATATCGGCAGGGATCACCTGATCGATGACATATTTGCGCATGTCGGCGTGGATCTGTTCCTGGCTGGTCTCGGGTGTGTGCTGGGTCGAGAGGACGACCGCCTCGACACGGACTGCCTTGCCGTTCTCATCATATTCGACAGAGACCTGGGCCTTTCCGTCCGGGCGCAGGTATGGAAGGGTCCCGTCCTTGCGGACCTGTGCCAGCCTGCGGGTCAGCGCGTGGGCGAGGGAGATGGGCATGGGCATGTACTCTTCCGTCTCGTTGGAGGCAAAGCCGAACATCATACCCTGGTCGCCGGCGCCGGTCTCCAGGTTCTCTTCCAGGTGACGTTTCTCGAGTGCGCTGTTGACGCCCATAGCGATATCGGGAGACTGGCGGTCGAGGGCGATCATGACGGCGCAGGTGTCAGCGTCAAAACCGATCTCCGAGCTGGTGTAGCCGATGTCGCGGATGGTGTTGCGGACGACCTCCTGATAATTGACGACCGCATTGGTGGTGATCTCGCCGCAGACGACAACAAAGCCGGTGGAGGCCATGGTCTCGCAGGCGACGCGGCTCATGGGGTCCTGCTCGAGGCAGGCGTCGAGGATGGCATCCGAGATCGCGTCACAGACCTTGTCGGGATGGCCCTCTGTCACGGATTCCGATGTAAAAACAAATTTGCTCATAAAGCTCCTTTCTTTTTTGGGTGGATTCGATCTCTACTTCGCAACTCAACAGGTTTTCCTTTGCTTGGTACAGGCAGTCTCATCCGAAACCGCGATGCTGTCATTCTGGACTGCGATCCACGCCGACGGCATGTCATTTGCGCCGCTTGCTTTTCCGGCATAAGAAAACCGCATGCAGGGCATGCGGCACGAATCCAACACACCCTTATTGTTCGGCGACCGTTCCGGTCTCCGCTCAGGCAGGCACCTTCCTCCCAGGCGCGGTATAGATCCGCAGGAGGGGTTGCCGTGGCTTCTCAGGTCCTATGTACCTCCACCACTCTGAATAAGAGAATCTGAAGCAGATATTTATTGATAATTGTTTCTGTATCATAGTGCACCGCATGCGGTCTGTCAATAACCAATCGGGAAGTTTTGACTTCCCTTCCATACTTTTTTGCCCTTATATTCCTGCGGCAGCCGGAGGCGCTTCCCCCCGCAGTGTCCTCTGCAGTCAAGCATATGCCGGCAAGTGAACATTGTTCTGAAGGCCTATTCAGAGTATACTGATGTATTGAGTGTCTGCATTCCCGCCTTACAGGGGGTCTGTCACAGCATTATTTCAGGAGTATTCTGATGGAAAAAGAACTGATCCACCGGGAAAGACTGGAAACGTTCGCCTACCGGCTCGGTGTGGCGGGGATCCTGTCGACCTTCCTGATCCCGGTCTTCCTGCCCTTTGCGCTGGGCTCGGTCTCGATCATCCTGGCCGTGCTCTCGCGGGGAAGCGACAAAAAGTACAGTAAAAAAGGAAAAAAGGCTCTGGCGGTCGGGATCGCCGCGATCGTCCTCAACGTGCTCTACATCATCTATGCGGCAGGAACCGTGGCCGCCCTGCTGGCGGATCCCACAGGCCGTCAGCAGGTCAACGATCTCCTGTACCGCATGTACGGGATGACGCTGGAGGAGTTCCTGGGCCAGTACGGGATCCCGCAATGATCGGTTTGGCCGGCATTGCCCTACCTTATATCGTCCAGAGCATCCAAAGGCATCATGATTTATGAGCACTCACCTTTTTATCGTCCGTGGGTCTCATTATTTGTGTGCATTTTCCATTTTATCGTCTAAAGGGCATCATTTTTATGAACATTCGCAATTACAAGGACAATGCATCCCTGCTGGCGGACGCCAGGCGCTCGCTCCTGGGGCACCTGTCCGTTGCCGTCTCCGGCTTCCTTCTCTATTCCGTGATCGGGCTCTTCCTGAACGGGCTGCCGCAGTCTTTATCTTTTCAAAATCCTGTTCTGAACCTGGTCATCATGCTGGCGGCGCAGTTCATCACGGCCGTCTTCGGGAGCCTGTTCGGCGTAGGCCTGTCCTGCATTTTTCTAAATCTCCAGTACGGACAGGAGCCGCATATCAGTGATCTGTTTGTGTGTTTAAGAAACAATCAGGATACGGCGGTCCGTGTACGGAGTGTCGTGACCGGAGGGGAACTGGCCGCTGTGCTCCCGATCCAGCTGCTGATGTTTTTTCTCCCCCAGGGCAGGACATTGTCGTACATTCCGGTCATTACGGTCGTCACCGTCGTCTGCCTGACCGCCATGTTTGCCTGGCGGTTCACATTCGCCATGGCGGATTTTCTGCTGCTGGACTTCCCGGAAATGGGCGCCGGCCGCATCCTGCGCGCGGCAAAATCCATGATGCGGGGCAGCCGGGTCCGCTACCTGCGCCTCATGCTGCGGCTCCTGCCGCTGCATCTGCTGACCATTTTCTCCTTCGGGCTGACGGCCATGTGGACCGGCAGCTATCAGCGGGCAGCCGCAGCCGCCTTCTACAGAGACCTTCTTGAATCCACGGCCAGAGTTCCCGCCGCGTGATCTACGGGGCAAAGTTTCCACCGCGTAATCCCGGGGCAGAGTCTCCGCTGCGTGATCCCGGGGCAGAGTTCCCCATGCGGTCTCCCGGGGCAAAATTCCCCGTGTGGTCTCCCGGGCAGAATTTCCGTAAAATCAGCTGCAAAATAATCCGCCTCGAAACCCGCATTGATTATTTTATCGTTTTTTATTATCAAAAAAGGCTACAACCGGACATAAAAAATACGCATCGAAAGATCCTGCCTTCCGGTGCGTATTTTTATTTCCCGTTTTTCTGGTTTTTCCGGTTTTCCGGTTTACTCGTCTTCGTTCGTTATTTGTGTTTATTCTTTGCTTCTTGCGGAAGTCGTATTTCCGTCCGGATCTGCAGGATCAGCCGTTCCGGCGGACTTATCTTTTTCCGTAGAAGTATCGGCTCCGGTGGAGCTGTCTGTACCTGCGGATTCGTTTGCCCCTGCGGGTCCATCCGTCTTTTTGGATTCATCCTCGCCTTCGGAACCATTCTTATCTTCGGATTTATTCTTATCTTCGGATCCATTCTTGTCTTCGGATTCATCCGGTTTTTTGGTTTCATCCGCTTTGTCTGTCTCGTCTGCCTTGTTGGATCCAACCTCTCCGGGACTTTCGTCTGACTCTTTGGATTCCTCTGTTCCGGCCTTCTCCTCTGTCCTGCCGGCTTCATCCTTTCCGACAGCCTCATCCGACTCTTTGGATCCTTCGGTTCCGGCACTCTTTTTTGTTTTGCCGGATTCGTCCTTTTCAGCCGGCTCATCGGTCTTTTTGGCCGCATCCTTTTGGCTGTGGTCAGCCGGGATCTCCAGCTTCAGGGTAAAGTCGCAGGTACAGACGGCGCGCCCCTCTATCTCGTCAGCGACATCTTCACTGCCGCTGCGGGCCGCCTCCTCGAGGTCTGTGAACTGATCGGCGCGGATAACAGCCAGCCGGCACTTCCAGGTATCTTCCCGCGCAGTTTTTTTCCTCTCTGTCCGGGCGCGGAGCCTGTCTGCCAGAAGGGTCAGAGACAGTTCCGCCCGGCTGCCGTCTGTTTTGCTCTCCTTCAGGCGCAGTACGCCCTTCCCGTCATCGGAAGCATCCTTCTGCGCGACAGCTTCCTGTTTTTCCTTTTCCGTGGATTTTTTGTCAGCGGATTTTTTGTCAGCAGACGACGGATCGTCCTTTTGCCCCAGGACATGCAGATTTCCTGTGCTGTCACCGCCCAGGTCGACCGCCCCCAGGAGTTGGTCCGATGCGCCGTCCCTGCCTCCGAGCAGGGCCAGGACATATCGGGCGGGCTCATTGACTGGACCGTCCGCATGAGCCTCCTGGTCTGCAGGGGTCTCCGCTTCTTTCCCGGCTTGATCCTTATCAAGGGAGCCGGGGACACGTACGACTGCGCGCACATCGACCGTCTCATCATCGGAATCCGCATGGTAACCGGCATCACCGGTCAGGACCGACGGCCTGACGACCTTGACGGTAAATCGGCCGCTGCCAGAGAGCTGTCCTGCGGCTGAGGCCTGTCCCAGTTCGGCGAGTCGTCTGCGGCCGGAAATCTGTCCCGCCACAGCGGCCTTGTCCGCGGCCTGATCTGTTTTCTGCTCTGCTGCGATGGTGGCTGTGATCTCAGTGCTTCCCTCCCCGAGAGCCTGCACAAGGCCGTTTTCATCGACCGAGGCAACAGAAGGGTCACTGCTCTTCCAGGTCAGGTCAGGTTTTTCCGCCGGGGCTGGCACGATCTCCGCGTCCAGGGCCAGGCGTTCGCCGGCGACGACAGCGCCGTCCCGGATGACCGCATTGCCGGGCAGTTCACGGGGAAAGACATAGACCTTGCAGGTATCAGCGGTTTTCTCCTGCTCTTCCCCGGAAACTTCTGTCTGCTTCACATATGATTTTCCATCGGTTATTTCATCGGAAAAATCCGCCTGTGCATTGTCATTCAATGTCACGACGGATTCTGTAACAGCAGCTTCCTGTAGATGAAATTTATGTGTCAGCGCTGCGGCAGCCTGCGGATCCGAAACGGCGGCTGTGCGAACAGCTGTGACCGCCTGGTTCCGGATCGTCATAAGTACAGATTCAGCCGCTGCCGAGATGGTCCCGTCAGGGACGGGCATGGTTCGGGATATGATTGTGCCGGATCCGTCCGCTGCGTCAGGTCCTCCTTTTTGGTCCGGTGCGTGCTCTGCGCCGTTTTCATCCGGCACAGCAGATCCTACCTTTGTGCCGGATGCATCTCTTGTACCGGTCACGCTGGCCGCGTCCGATGCAGCGGATGCATAGTGCCCGGTCTCAACTGCCTTTACGGGCTGCGCCGAGAGGGAAAATGGCTTCTCCAGGTCGATGGAAGCCTTCTTTTTGGTCGTTTTCTTCTTCGGTATGGCGGATGCCATGCGGGGGACGCCCCTTCCGTAATAGGAGTCATTTCCCCTGGACCCCAGATCTCTGGCATAGTTTTTCACCTGCTTCTCGATCTTGGAGGGACTGTAGGAGGGATACATCAGGCGGTACATGGCGGCGACGGCGCTGATGTGGGGTGCTGCCATGGATGTGCCGTCCGCAGTCGCGAAGCCTCCGTTCTTCCAGCAGGACCGGATGCACACGCCGGGCGCGGAGATATCGATCGACTTCCCGTAATTGGAGAAGAAGGCGCGCTTGCCGTTTTTGTTGATGGCCGCCACGATAATGGGGGCGGACAGGTGGGCCGGGCAGACGCGTTTGGTGTTGACGCTGCCGTTGCCGGAGGCAATGACGACCGTGACGCCCTTCTTGTTGGCGTAGGAGATGCACTGCTCCAGATATTTGTAATGGCCGTAGCCGCCCAGACTGAGGTTGATCACCTTGGCGCCGCTGTTGACGGCATAGCGGATGCCGTTGCCGACGACCGAGGGGTTGCCGACGCCCGAGGCGTTCATGACGCGCACCGGCAGAATATAGACGTTGAGACCGGGTGTGCAGTCGACGATGGTGCCCGCGACATGGGTCCCGTGGCCGTTTTTGTCGGTGGGATCGTTGTCATTGTCGACAAAATCCTTGCCGGCCAGCCGCCTTCCGCTCAGCATGCGGTGGGCGGAGACGCCGCTGTCGACGACCGCGACCTTGATGGTCCGCTTGGTGCTCTGTTTGACATAGGCGGCGTACTGGTCCGCCTGGATATAGGAGGCCCCCCAGGACATGCGCGCCGTGGTCACGGCGGCGGCACTGGTCGAGACGGAGGATGCAAAGACAGCGTCCTCATCCTCTCCGTATCCGAAGGGGTCGGAAAGGCCGCCCAGGGAGGAGGATCCGTTCATGGAGTCGGTCCCACCCTCTTCGATCTGTGTGATCTGGGTATCACCGACCGTCACGGTCGTGTCATCGGGCTCCACATAGGAGACGCCGGACATGCTCTGGATCTTCGATGCGGCTGTCCGCGCTTCCTCCGGCGTTGCGAACTGGAGGATGCACACGCCGTAGCTGCTCTCCACCAGCGTCTGCGCGTTGCAGCGGGTCAGGTCCACGGACTTGCCGTCCTTGATGCCCACGATCAGGCGGGCGGAGGAGTAGGGCACGACCGTGCCGTTGCTCATGATGCTCAGGCCCTCGTTCCCACCGGCCAGCTTTGAGGTCTCCGCCGCGAATTCATTTTCATTCTCTGTCCGGATCACCTGTGTCTTCCTGGTGGTCTCTGCGGCTTCCGCCCTGAGGACTGCAGCCGCCGGAAGGGCACCTGTGCACAGTACTGCGGTCAAAAGACCCGCAAACAGCCTGGCGGCACCTGTTCTGATCCGGTCCGTATATCTCAACATGTATACTATCTCCCATAAAATGCAGTTCGTATTGCTCATTCCCTGCCGGGATCCGTCCGGGCCCTGACCGCCGTGAAGCCGGTCACGGCGTTCATATCAGGCCTTTCGCAAAAACCGCGAAATAGTTTCGTATCTTCCAGGTCTCGTATTTTCAGATAGGTCCGAACTATAACGCCACAATGTCAAATTGCGAAAGAGGCGTTAACAGTATAGCATAAAAAATCTGACAAAAATAATAAAATAATCCTAAATAAACAGCGGGTGAGAGCGGCGTGCAGACGGACGTGCCTGCACGTACCGATGTGCGGGCATTGACGAGTGTACGCACATGAGGAAGGAGCCATTCTGCGCCTGGTTTTCGAGTGAAATGTGCATATACCGACTCAGACGCCCGCAGGCGCAGGGGCGGGATCCATGCCGATCTGGCGGGGCGTCTCGGACCGGATCCCGATGACGGGACCGCCTTTGCCCTCGACAAAGGCGCGGGTGATGGTCACGGTGCCGATGTTGTCGTCCTTGGGGATCTCGTACATGATGTCCATCATGAACTCCTCGATGACAGAGCGCAGGGCGCGGGCACCGGTGTCCCGCTCCAGGGCTTTGGCCGCGATGGCCTCGAGGGCGTCGTCCTCGAAGCGCAGGTCGACCTCGTCGAGGGCCAGGAGCTTCTGGTACTGGCGCAGGATGGCGTTTTTGGGCTCACGCAGGATGCGGACCAGCATATTTTCATTCAGGCCCTGCAGGGTGCAGAGGATGGGCAGGCGGCCGATGAACTCGGGGATCATGCCGAACCGGCGCAGGTCTTCGTTGGTCACCTTGTCCAGGATGTTTTTGTCATCGTCCCAGGAGTCTTTGAGCTGGGCACCGAATCCCATGGAGGTCTGCTTCTGCAGGCGCTCCCGGATGATGGTCTCCAGGTTGGGGAAGGCGCCGCCGCAGATAAAGAGGATATTGCGGGTATTGACGGTCGCCAGGGGCACCATGGCGTTCTTGCTGCTGGCGCCGACGGGAACCTCGACCTCCGCGCCCTCGAGGAGCTTGAGCAGGCCCTGCTGGACAGATTCTCCGCTCACGTCGCGGGAGCTGGTGTTGCGCTTTTTGGCGATCTTGTCGATCTCATCGATGAAGACGATGCCTTTTTCCGCCTTTTCAATGTCGTTGTCGGCGGCGGCCAGGAGCTTGGAGATCACACTCTCGATGTCGTCGCCGATGTAGCCGGCCTCGGTCAGGGAGGTCGCGTCGGAGATGGCGAGCGGGACATCCAGGAGCTCGGCCAGGGTGCGGACCAGGTAGGTCTTGCCGCAGCCGGTGGGGCCGATCAGGAGGATGTTGGACTTCTCGATCTCGATCTCATCCATGGTCCCTGTCCGGACCCGCTTGTAGTGATTGTAGGCGGCGACGGAAATGAATTTCTTGGCCCGCTCCTGCCCGATCACGTATTTGTCCAGCTCCTCCTTGATCCTGTGGGGCGCGGGGATGTTGTCGATGGAAAAAACAGGCTTGCGCGCCCTCTTCTTTTTCTTTTTCACCTTGGGTCCGGCATTGCCGAAGCCCCCGCCGGTGCCGAAGATGTCGCCCAGGTTGAGGAAGCGGATGGAGGGACCGGACCGGGAACTGCCGGCGGCTTCCTCCTCCTCTGCGTCGGGGTCGTCCACGACCTCGACATCGGGATCCTTCGTGTCATCGTCCTGATGACCCTCCTCCCTTTCTTTTGTACTGTGCGCGGCGGCGGAAGCGGCCGCTGCAGGATCCTGATGGCCGTCCCCGGCATCTTTTGCCTTCTGCGCAGCGGAAGGACCGGTCCCTGCAGCATCCGGCGATGCCGGTGCGGACGGTGCGCCCTGCAGGGGATTGCCGAACATGTTGAACAGGCCCTGGAGCATGTTGGGATCGCCGGTCATGTTGGAGAGGTCCATTTTGCCGGCGAAGTCCATCATTTTCTGCATGCAGTCTGAGCACACACACATATTTCCGGGCAGGTGGATCATCCTGCCGGCGCTGGTGTCAGGCCGCCTGCACAGGACGCAGTACTCCGTCGTGTGCCCGTTCCCACGGTTGTTTCCATTATTTCCATTGTTTCCATTGTTATCATTGTTATAATGATCTGCCATATCCGGCTCCTGTTCTGTATGAGCGATTGACTGCGCTGACTTGTCTTTGATCTTTTTGACCTGTTCTTTTTATGTTTTTTACAAATCAGTGCGGGATGCCTGCGACTGTAGTCTGAATAGTTGACATAGTTGACATGATTATGCCATCTGTGCCTGCAGACGTCAAATACCCCGGTCTGCATGCGCAGGCCGGGGCTTATACCAGAATGACTGTCAAACTGACTATATGGAACAGACTGTAAAAAATCTGACTGTGCAGCCGTACAGCCGGAGGGACTTCACGGTCAGAACCCGAAGGAGCCGAAGGGGAAGCTGAAAAAGTCATTGTCTTCGCTTCCCTGCCCGGGAGCCTGCTGATTCTGCTGGTCCTGCCATCCGTCCTGACTGCTGTCGGAAGCGTCGAAGGTGCTCCTGGGAGAGAGTGTCACCTTGATCTCCTTCTCCTCATATTTATTGCCGTCGCCGGGATGCTGGACGGTGAGGGTCACCTCCGTGCCGACCTTGTAGTAGGCGAGCTGGGCGGAGAGGTCCTGCATGCCGGTCACGGTCTGGCCGTTGATAGCTGTGATGATATCGCCCTCCTCCAGGTCGCTGTCAGCTGCGCCGCTTCCCTCGACGATCTCCTCGACATAGGCGCCGACCTGCAGGCCGTAGGCGCTGGCAACGTCGGATGTAACGGAGATCCCGCGGATCCCGATCACGCCCTGTTCGTCCTCCGCCACCTTGGTGCGGCTCTCCTGGGATTTGAGATTGTCAATGATGGGCAGGGCCTTGGTGATGGGGATGGCAAATCCCATGCCCTCGACAGAGCTGCCGCCGATCTTACTGGAATTGATGCCGATGACCTGGCCCCTGGAATTGAGCAGGGCACCGCCGGAATTGCCGGGGTTGATGGCCGCGTCGGTCTGGATAAAGGTGCCCGTGATGCCGTCCTCGCTGGTGATCTCGCGGTTGAGGGCACTGATGTAGCCGACGGTCAGGGACTGACCGTAGCCCAGGGCGTTGCCGATGGCGACCGCGTGCTCACCGATGCGCAGGGAGTCGGAATCACCGAGTTCCGCGACCGCGATGGCGTCTTTGGTGGAGGCGGAGAGGTCGTCCAGGGAGACAGCGATGACCGCCAGGTCGGAGCTGGCGTCGGTTCCCTTGAGGGCCGCCTCGCAGTTCTCCTCATCGATGAACTGGACGCTCAGGCTGTCCGCGCCCTCCACGACGTGGTTGTTGGTGACGATCAGGAGTTCCCCGTCGGTCTCCTCAATGATGATGCCGGAGCCGGCGGACTCGCCCTCCTGTGTGTATGTCCTGCCGAAAAACTGTCCTTTTTCCGTATATTTGTTATAGACGGAGACGATGGCAGGCATGACCTTCTCGGCGATATCCGCGACGCTGGTGTCCGCGATGGTCTCCTGGTCCTGGACACGGGCGATCGTCCCCTGCGAGCTGCGGCTGTCCGCCTTGTCCGTATCCTCCGCTGCCTGTTCAGAATCCGCGCTGTCCTCCGCTTCCTTTTTGCCGGTTTCCGCCTGGGCATCACTGCCGCTGCGGCTCTCCGTTGTCTTCGTATCGCCCGAGAGGGCTGCGGTCGCGTTTCTGCCGGAGATGTAGGCACCCGCGCCCGCGCCGAGCACGAAGACAAGGATCACAGCGAGCGCCATGGCGACCCATTTGCCGGGTTTCTCACGGTCTTTGCGTCCGCGGGGAGCGTTGGCGGAGGACCGTCCTGCCGCCCCTGCCGTCCTGTGGGAGGTATTGTCTCCATAATTGTAAATACGGCCGCTGCCATTCCCTGTGCCAGTACTGCTGCCATTTCCTGCGCCATTGAAGCTGCCGGTTCCCGCCATGCCTGCGGAAGTCCCTGCTCCAGTCGTCCCGAAGCTGTCTGCGGACGAGGAAGTCCCGGCCGTTCCGAAGCTGTCTGCGGAAGCCTCTGTCCAAGACGTTCTGAAGCCGTCAGAGGAAGAGCCCGCCGTCGTGTTCTCCGAAGGCGCATGGTCATCCCTGTCTGTAAATGCGTTTTTGTTTTCAAATCTTTCGTCTGACATGATTGATCGCCTCTCATTCTATTTCAAGAAAAATGAATCATCTTCCTGATCTCTATATTTGACAGTGTAGGCGGGAAATGTGATGGTTTTGTGTGCTTTTGCCGTCTGAAATGTAAAAAAGTCCCGCGTTTTATGTCCTCCGCAAAAAGCGAAGATCCATAAAACACGGGACAGATTTGTTAACCGTAATCCTCTTCGATCACGTAGATCTCCAGGTAATCGAAATCGATATCCTCGACAAAGGCATCCCGGGTAAAACGGGCGCGGGAATGCCGCTGAAAATCGCGCACGGTCGCGTCGAGCCAGACCGGCACGGCCAGGTCAAACTCCACGCAGGCCTGTTCCAGGGCCCGGAAGACCTTGTGCGTGCGGGTATCATCGGATCCGTCCTCGATCACCGTATCCCTGATCAGATGGCTGTCCTTCCACTCGCGCACCCAAAGACGAAACATAGGCTCAAGTCTCCTTGTTTGAAATCGTTTGAAACCGTTTGAATTAGTTTGGAATAGTCCATTTGGAATAGTCCATTAACAGAATATATCAGGCCTTCCGGAGGAATATTCAGCTCTTTGGCATAATCAATGCCTGTCGGTTCTGTCAGAGCTCGATCCCGTTCAGTTTGCAGAGCTCGCGGGCGCTCTCGACGGAGTCGACGCCGGTCCGGTTCTTGATCGGGGCGAACTCCTTTGTGCGGTCAACCTCGACCGGCAGGCAGGTGTCCAGCTCACGGACCATGTCGAGCACGAGCTGCTCGAACTTGTAACCGTTGGGTTCCTGGGGCGAGACGGGATTTCCGTCTTCGTCCAGGCAGGCGATCTTCTTTTCCACGACGTGGACGGGGAGGACCTCATCGACGATGCGCTCCAGATCCTTTTCGCGGAAGAGATAGTTCATGATCACGCCGAAATTGTAGGCGGGATCGCCCTTGTCATTTTTGGTGTTCATGAGCTCAGGAGTCATCTCATAGTACTCGATGATACTGGGCCTTCCGTCCATCAGGCACATGACGCCGACGCGCTCATCGGGCGCGGCCTTGCGCACGGTCTTGGCACCGCAGGCACAGCCGGAGGCGATCGTCGCGCCGACAAAGACGGGGTCGACGATCCGCTGCAGGACGTTGTCGACCGCGAAGGTATTAAGCCACTCGATTCCGAGCTCATGCACCTTGTCCAGCAGGCCGCTCCGCTTCATGGACAAAAACCAGCCGCCGTTGCCGTTGGGGGAGGTAGAGATCCTGTCCTTTGCCTCCATGTAGACCTTGCCGTCCCGGTCTGCCGCAGGCGCCATCTCCTGCTTGAAGAACCAGACCTTGGAGCGGTCATAGCCGAAGTAGTCCATCTTTTCCATGAAGGCGACGGTCTTGTCGTGGTTCTTGTCGCTGGTCATGATAAAGAAGGGAACGTAGACGCCGGCAGCGCGGACGACGTCCATGAGGTTTTCGACCAGGCGCTGCATGATGTAGACAGGGTGTGTCAGGCCGATGTCATACATGCACTTGGGATCGTCTGAGCCGAGCCGGGTCCCCATGCCGCCCGCCAGGAGCACGGCGGCCGCCTTGCCCTGCCGGATCGCGTCGAGGCCGATGGCTGTGAACTCCTCTTTGCGCCTCTCGATCTCATCGAGTTCCATAGCGCCGATCGGCGAGATCCTGCCCTCTGTCAGGGCGTCATCGCGGTGATCCAGGAAACGGAGGATGGAGAAGTCCGTCTCGTCGATCTGCTGCAGGAGCCCCGCTTTCTGCGCTTCGTCCAGCTCATCATAGTATTTAAGGACATGCAGCTGTCCATATTTTTCCAGTTTCTGATAGGCTTCCTGATAGGTCATCTTTTCCGCGGCACCGAGCCTTTCGCGGCGGTGCCTTCCTCCTTTCTCTTACAGCTGATACTGCTTGCTGCTGTTTTTTGTTTTTTGTTTTTGTTTTTCTATTTTTTGTTTTTTCAGGCAAAAACGCGGTAGTTCACCACGATCCTGCCTTTTTTGGTCGTTTTTTCTTCGCCGTCATAGATCAGCTTTCCGTGCCCCCGCACAGAGATCCTGCAGCCTGCAGGTGGCTCCCAGGCAGAGGACCGCACGGTCCTTCCGTCGGCGAACACCTCCTCTCGCGATACGATGTCCTGGGCCGCAGACCTGGAAATATGAAAGACTGTCGCGATCAGGCTGTCGATCCGGACGGAGGCGATGCTGCCGCTGCCGGGCACCAGAATCGGTTTCACCGTGCAGGCAGACGGCGGAACGACGGAGATATCCACATGGGCGCGGCCGATCGTGACCAGCTCCCGCCGGATATGATCCGCCATAGCCGCCAGCACATAGATATAGGCGCAGGTCCCGTCCGGCGTCAGGAGAATATCTCCGATCTGTTCACGGCCGATTCCCAGATGCATCAACGCCCCCAGGCAGTCCCTGTGGCCGATCTCTTTTGTAAAGCGGGCGCCGCGCACGCGGACCTCCAGACAGGCGGTCACACCGTCTCCGGCGTCCTCCGCGGCAATCGTCTCCTCCGCCTCCATGTAGGAAGGCAGGAAAAGCAGGACCTTGCGGTCCGCCTCCCGGTTCCCGCCATAGAACAGAGGCCTGCTGTACCCCGTTCCCTCATCGCGCAGGACGGCGTCGGCGCGGGCCTGCTCGGAGAGGGACAGAAAGCCCGTATGGGTCAGGTAGTCATTCTGCCCGGCCTGCCTGGCCAGATCCCGGATCCTGCCGGCAAACAGGGCTTCCTCTTCTTTGTTTTTCATCTCTATATATTTTATATGTCTTTATGTCTTGTCTGCCGGGCTGTGCCTGTTTCCCACCTATTTGGGGAGACGGCAGGAATGATGTACAATAGAACTGTCGTCTTGTTAGAAAATGCAGGCTGTCCACAGAAAGGAGCGCAAACATGAGCCCGCACGCATCGGTCATCTCCCGTAAAGGGACCGGCGCCCCTGCCGGAAAGAGCTCCCCTGACGCAGAGGGGCTTCCTGCCGCAGAAGTCTCCCCGCAGCCGCCCTATCCCGCCTATGTCACAGACAGGATCCGGCGCCTGAGGGTCAAAAGCGGACTCAGCCAGGAGGAGGTCGCCGATCTGATGGGGATCCGCCAGCAGACCTACTCGGAATATGAACGGGGGATCTCCCACATGCACATCGAGGAATTTGTCTCCCTGGCCCGCATTTTCGATGTCAGTGTGGATTTCATCACCGGCGTCAGCAATGTACGCAGGGCTTTTCCCAAATTCTGAAAAAAGGGGAACGGCGGTCCGCGCAGATTTGATCAGGATTCCTTTTCCTGACGGCCCTCCATGGCCTGGGCGACCTTGATCATCAGGGCGCACTCGATGCGCTTTTTGAAGATCTCGCAGCCGGTCTCATAGGTCCCGTGGATGTCCCCGGTGGCATGGTAGGCGTTGGCGGCGCAGCCGCCCGCGCAGTAGAGCTTCGCCCAGCAGTCCGCGCACTCGGGACGGGAGTAGACATTGCAAAGCTTGAAGGAATCCCGCA
>OCTW013406606.1_pt1 | contig 16081 bp, 12 predicted proteins | sample 1539671 | NCBI WGS metagenome assembly OCTW01 (sample SAMN02144230, study PRJEB22623) | gut metagenome | biome: sheep rumen | host: Ovis aries | place: New Zealand
AACAATAAAAATAAAAAAGATGAATAGCAAAAAGTGCGGAAGCAAATTTTTCACTTTTCACTATTCACTTTTACCTTAAATTATGAGAACCTTTATCAACGTAGAAGACCTAGGTCCGCTGGATAAAGCCATGGCCGAGGCATTTGAGATTAAGAACGACCGTTTCAAGTATCAGCATCTGGGTAAGAACAAGACGCTGATGATGATATTCTTTAATAATAGTCTGCGCACCCGCCTCTCTACACAGAAGGCTGCCATGAACCTGGGCATGAACGTCATCGTGCTCGACGTGAATGCCGGTGCCTGGAAACTGGAGACCGAGCGCGGTGTCATCATGGACGGCGACAAGAGCGAGCACCTGCTGGAGGCCATCCCCGTGATGGGCTGCTACTGCGACATCATCGGCGTACGCTCGTTTGCCGGACTCACCGACCGCGAGTACGACTATGCCGAGACGGTGCTGCACCAGTTCATCAAGTACAGCGGCAAGCCCGTCTTTGCCATGGAGACCGCCACCGTACACCCCCTACAGGCCTTCGCCGACCTCATCACCATTGAGGAGTATTGGAGAGGTACTGTGGGCAACGGTTCTGCCGTTGCCAGACCGAAGGTCGTCCTCACTTGGGCCCCTCATTGTCGCGCCCTGCCACAGGCTGTACCCAACTCATTCGCCCAATGGATGAATGCTGCCGAGGATGTGGACCTCGTCATCACACACCCCGAGGGTTACGAGCTCGACCCGAAGTTTGTGGGTAATGCCCGCGTGGAATACGACCAGAAGAAAGCCTTCGAGGGTGCCGACTTCATCTATGCCAAGAACTGGTCGAACCCCGGCGTCACCAATCCTGCCGACTATGGCAAGATAACCTGCGAGGACCGTTCGTGGACGGTAGATACCGAACACATGTCGTGGACCAACAACGGCAAGTTCATGCACTGTCTGCCCGTACGCCGCAACCTCATCGTGACGGACGATGTCATCGAGAGCCCGAACAGCATCGTTATCCCCGAGGCTGCCAACCGCGAGATTTCGTGCTCGGTAGTACTGAAACGAATGCTGGAGGCCATGTAACCTCCCGATTACAACAATAACCAAATACCTATCACGATGATGAAGATTCACAAACCAAAGAGTAAGAACAAGCATATTCTCACCAAGGATGGCGTCAACTATCTGTTGCCGTTCATCCTTGTTACCACGTGTTTCGCCCTGTGGGGCTTTGCCAACGACATCACCAATCCGATGGTGAAGGCTTTCTCCAAGATTTTCCGCATGAGCGTCACCGACGGCGCCTTGGTACAGGTAGCCTTCTACGGCGGCTACTTCGCCATGGCCTTCCCCGCCGCGATGTTCATCCGCAAATACAGCTACAAGGCTGGTGTGCTCATGGGATTAGGACTGTACGCCTTCGGTGCCTTCCTGTTCCTGCCTGCCTCATGGACAGGCATGTACTATCCCTTCCTGGCAGCCTACTTTATCCTGACCTGCGGATTGTCGTTCCTGGAGACCTCGTGCAATCCTTACATCCTGTCCATGGGTGGTGAGGATACGGCCACACGCCGTCTGAACCTGGCACAATGTTTCAATCCCATGGGGTCGTTGTGCGGTATGTTTGTCGCCATGAACTTCATCCAGGCGAAGTTGCATCCTGCATCCACGGAGGAGCGCGCCCTGCTGAACGACGAGGAGTTCGCTGCCGTCCGCGATGCCGACCTCAGCGTGCTTATCACACCTTATTTAATTATAGGTGCTGTCATTGCCCTGATGTTCATCATCATCTGGCGCGCCAACATGCCCCACAATGCCGATAAGAATCACGACGTACACCCGCTGACCACGCTGAAGCGCATCCTGCGCATCGACTATTACCGCGAGGGTGTCATTGCCCAGTTCTTCTATGTCGGTGTACAGATCATGTGCTGGACCTTCATCATCCAGTACGGGACACGAGTGTTTATGGAGGAAGGAATGGCTGAGCGCGATGCCGAGGTACTGTCGCAGCAGTACAATATCCTGGCGATGATCATCTTTGTCTGTAGCCGCTTCATCTGCACGCTGTTCCTGAAATATGTCAACGCCGGAGCCCTGTTGGGTACGCTGGCAACCCTCGGAGTCCTACTGACGCTGGGTGTTATCTTTATCGACGGACGCCCGGGACTGTATTGTTTGGTTGCCATCTCAGGCTGTATGTCGCTGATGTTCCCCACCATCTACGGCATCGCACTACAGGGATTGGGTGACGATGCGAAGTTCGGTGCGGCTGGTCTCATCATGGCCATTCTGGGAGGCTCCGTACTTCCCCCGTTGCAGGCCAACATCATCGACCAGCATACCGTCTTCAACATGCCTGCTGTCAATATCTCGTTTGTATTGCCGCTGATTTGCTTTGTCGTCATCATCATCTATGGCTATCGCACTTACCAACGGACGAAGATGATTTAAGGGAAAAGGCATTACTGTATCTCGCCGTTCTCGACATGGAAAATTCTGTAGTCGAGCGTGCTACCAGCCAGTATTTGGTCCAAATGGTCGCGGTTGGTATCCGTAATGAATATCTGACCGAAACTGTCGCTGGACACCAGACGCACAATCTGCTCCACCCGCTGGGAGTCAAGCTTATCGAAGATATCGTCGAGCAGCAGGAGGGGTGTCGTCTGTGAGGCTGTGCGTCTCAGAAAGTCAAACTGTGCCAGCTTCAAAGCAATGACAAAAGTCTTGTTCTGTCCCTGTGAACCTTCGCGCTTCATGGGATGCCCATCCAGGGTAAACTCCAGGTCGTCGCGATGGACACCGTGCAGCGAGTAGCCCACAGCCAAGTCTTTGTGCCGGTCGCGCCGGATAACGTCCAGCAGCGAACCACGCTGGCAGTGGGAGACGTATTGCAGTCCTACCTGCTCCTGATGACCGGATATGTGCTGGTAGTACTCCTGAAAGACTGGCGTCAACTCATCCACAAAAGCCGTTCGCTTACGGAACAGCTGCTCGCCAGCCTCAGCCATCTGTTCCTCCCAGAGTTGCATGAGCGTTTCATCGGGGGTGAATCCGGATGTGCTCGATTCGGCCTGCCGAAGCAGACTGTTGCGCTGTTGTAAGGCATTGTTGTACCTCGACAGGGCATCGATATAGGAGCGGTCATACTGTGCGATGACCATGTCCATCAAGCGGCGTCGTTCCTCGCTCATACCTTCTATCAATAGGGTATCAGCAGGCGACACAACGACCAAGGGTATGAGTCCTATATGCTCCGACAAACGTTTGTATTCCTTCTTGTTGCGCTTGAAGTGCTTCTTCTGTCCACGCTTCATGCCACAGGAAACGACGAGCGTAGCCTCCTCACTCCCGTCTCCTTGCTCTTCCACATACTCTCCCTCCAACATACAGAAAGGCTCGTCGTGTCGGATGACCTGCGAGTCGATGGGGTTGTTGGCCGAACGGCAGAAAGACAAATAGTAGACGGCATCCAGGACATTGGTCTTGCCCATACCGTTGCGCCCGATGAAACAATTCATCTTGGGCGACAGCTCCAATTGGGCCTCGCCAATGTTCTTATAGTTCAGTATGGATAGACGTTTCAGTATCATTTGCGCTACAAAGGTAGTGAAAAATAAAAGAATAAAAGAATAAAAGGATGAAAGAATCAAAAATATTTCGTAACTTTGCAGTCGAAATGGACAGCAACCGTTTGACAAATATCATATTAGCGCTGGCAGCACTGGCTTTGACCGTGCTCTGCGCATGGAGTATAGCATCATGACCGACATCGCAACGCCACAGAACCACCGAATCGTTATCCGCGTCAGCGCCGGCAGTCTGTCGTTCTCGAAAGTAACGGCAGAGGGCGTGACCTACGAGCCCTATGCGCTGAATAGCAGCATAGCCATCGCCGCCAACCTGCGCGAGGCTCTGCGCACCATCCCCATGCTACGGCAGGAGACAGACCGCACACTGGTGATGGTTGACTCGCCAACACTCCTAGTGCCGCTCAACCAGTTTCCCGACAACCAAACGGAGCAGGAAGAACTGTACCGTCACGCCTTCAGTCAGACAGAACAGAAAGCAGTATTGTACACGGTACTGACCGACTTGAACAGCGTGGCACTCTTCAGTCTGCCTAAGGATCTGCTCACCGTCTGCAACGATGCCTTCAAGGGTGTCAGCTTCATGCCTGCCGTGGCTCCTGTCTGGCATCACCTGCACCAGCGCAGCTATACCGGTCAGCGTCAGAAGCTCTACGGCTACTTCCATGAGCACCGACTGGAAATCTTCTCTTTCGGGCAGAACCGTTTCCGCTTCTGCAACACATTCACGGCCAACAATCCCAACGATGCACTGTATTACCTGCTATCCGTCTGGAAGCAGTTGGCCATGACTCCTGAGCACGATGAGCTTCACTTGGTGGGCGACCTGCCGGAACGCGAGTCACTCATGGCCGAAGCTCAGAAGTTCGTCAAGCGCGTCTTCTTCATCAACCCCTCGGGTGAGTTCAACCGTGCCCCGGTGACTCAGATAGCAGGAATGCCTTACGACCTGATGGTATTGTTCGTAAAAGGCAACGCAAGCAGAAAACTATAACAAGCCCATCATCCAAGACCGTTACAATAATAAAGTTAAAGGAGAAGTGAGAATTATTACCGGTAAATACAAAGGTCGTCATTTTGACATTCCGCGCTCGTTCAAGGCACGGCCTACGACCGACTTTGCCAAAGAGAACATCTTCAACGTGCTCATCCAGTACGTCGACTTCGACGAAGCCACCGCCCTTGATCTCTTCTCCGGTACGGGTAGCATCACCCTGGAGCTTCTGTCCAGAGGATGCCAGCAGGTTGTCAGCGTCGAACTGGACCGCGACCACCACCGCTTCATCTGCGACTGTCTCGCAAAACTTGACGGGCACAATGCCTGTTTACCACTTCGCGGCGATGTATTCCGCTTTATAAAGAGCTGTAAGCAGCAGTTCGACTTCATCTTTGCCGACCCCCCATACGCACTGAAGGAGCTTTCAACCCTTCCCGACCTCATCTTCGACAAGCAGTTGCTGAAGCCCGACGGGCTCTTCGTCTTGGAACACGGCAAGGACAACGATTTCGCACAACATCCCCACTTCGTAGAGCACCGCCAGTACGGCAGTGTCAACTTCTCATTGTTCCGCTAAGCCATTACCTTACAGCAGAGGCGAAACAAGACGGGCGAAGGATTCCAACAGACGCTTGAAGAAATTGGGGTGCAAGCGGCGGGGCAGTTGTGACAGGGGAATGCTCTGAGACTGGTCGTCAAGGATGATCTTCTTCAGGCGAAGAGCCGTACTTTCATCATAGATAAAGACATTGGCCTCAAAGTTATTCTCAAAGGAGCGGAAGTCAACGTTGGTAGAACCACAGGTGCTCAAGGAGTCGTCGGCAACCATTACTTTTGAGTGGAGGAAACCCGTCTTGTAAAGATACACCTTTGCCCCAGCCTCATGCAGTTCACGAAGATAGGAGCGCGACGCCCAGTCAGTAAAGCGTGCATCAGAGCGTAGCGGACAAAGGATGCGCACGTCGACACCAGCCACAGCCGCCGTCTTCAGGGCAAACAGCACAGGTTCATTGGGCAGAAAATAGGGCGTCTCCAAATAGATATACCGCCGGGCGGCCAGGATGATGCGAACGTATCCCTGCATAATCTCAGGATACTGTGCCAGAGGTCCGCTGGTGACAATTTGCGCCAAAGGAACCTGACCGGTATGAGCAGAAACTGGCGGATAGTACTTGCGGTCGGTAATGAGGGTACGGTCGACGAAATACCAATCAATCAGGAACGTGCGCTGCAGGGCGTAGACGATGCCTCCTGTAAGGCGCAGCATCGTGTCGCGCCAAGGCTGAGCCCCCGTTCCCTGCACATAGCGACGGGCAATGTTCATGCCACCGATATAACCCACCTGTCCGTCAATGACAATAAGCTTGCGGTGGTTGCGGCAGTTGGCTTTGCTGGTAAACGACGGGAAGCGAACGGGCAGATAAGGAACGATCTCGATTCCGCTCTCGCGCATTCGCTCAAAGAAGTTATGATGAACCTTCCAGCAACCCACGTCATCATAGATGACACGTACCAGGACACCACTTCGAGCACGGTCTGCCAAGGCATCGGCTATCAGTAAACCCAAGGCATCGTCCTCAAAAATATACATATCAATATGAATATGATGACGTGCCTGAGCAATGTCCTTCAGCAGTTCGGGGAAGAAAGCATAGCCATCGGTCATGATATCAATCTTTCCTGCCTTAAAAGGCAATGACATGTTCTGGTTGACAAAGAGGTCGACCAACTGCTTGTAGCGCTCAGGGACATGCAGGTCGGGCTGCTCGACGAAGCTCAGCATGGAACGCTTGGACAATTCGTCGACTGAGCGCTGGCTGATGAGTCGCTCGCGACGGTGGTTCACACCAAAGAACAGATAGAACACCACTCCTACGACCGGAATAAAGAGAATCACCAGTGCCCACGCCATCGTCTTGGCAGGCTGGCGATTGTCCATCACGACGTGAATAACCATGGCGGCTATCAGAATCCACGTCAGTGTCATTCCTATGATATAGAGCAGGTGCATATCGGTTATTGGTCTTTTGCTATTGGCTGTCAAACGACGACGTCGGAGCCTCGTTGACGGGCCAGAGCATTCCGCAGCTCTTGAGTGTCCTTAAAGGCGTCCATCAGTTCTTTCATCCTGTCGCGGTCACTACCGACGGTTTTCAACTCACGCTGGATGTCCTTCAGGCGCTGATTGACGATGTCCATACGGAAGTCGAGTATGAGATGCTGGATGCGCTGGCGCAGGCTACTGCCGCTGCTCTTCAGTTCAAAGCTGCGACTAAGTTGGTGGTTATCAATGGCCAGCTGTGCAGCCAACTGGCTCATGGCGGGGTCAGGATGCTGCATGAAGTACTGGTCGGACTTGAACCCCGGGTCGCCGGAATGCTCCACGGCCTCATGCAGGATGCGGTTGTAGCGTTCGTCGCTGAACGACAGACCGTCGCTGCCCAGGTCGTAATCCACATACTGTGCCACATTGAGGCTGACAGTACCGCCGTCCTCCGTCTCCAAATTCTCGAAGATGACTTCGTCGCCGTGGCGGATGACATTCTGTATCAACAGGCGTTCCACTTCCGTAGACTGCTCCAGAGCCGTATGCAATCCCATCGGTTCTATGGCAGGGCGAGCTGACGGAGTGTCCGCAGCCTCCCTACCCTGCTCGCGGTCGCGTTCCTTCTGGCGGTCTTCCTTATCCTTGGCGATATAATTGTTGACGGTGGTCACGAGAGCATCCTCGCGGACATTGAAGCGATGGGCACACTCAGAAAGATAGGTGTTGCGCTTCAGCGGATCGGGAATGACCGAGACACTCTTCAGAATGCTGCCGATAGCCTCCGAACGCTTCTGCGGGTCGGTAACGTTCTTCAGCAACAGCTCGGTCTTGAACTGGATGAAGTCCGTCTGGTGCTGCTCAATATAGTCCTTGAACTGCTGGGCGGTATGCTTGCGGGCAAAGGAGTCGGGGTCGTCGCCGTCGGGGAGCAGCAGCACCTTGATGTTCATGCCTTCCTGCAGCAACATGTCTGTACCACGCATGGCAGCATGGATGCCGGCCTCATCGCCGTCATAAAGCAGCACAATGTTCTGTGTGAAACGGTGCAACAACTTAATCTGATGGACAGACAACGCTGTACCGGAGTTGGCCACAACATTCTCCAAGCCACACTGGTGCATGGCAATGACGTCGGTATAACCCTCGACCATATAGACGCAGTCTTCCTTGACGATGGCTTTCTTCGCCTGATAGATGCCGTAGAGCTCGCGTTCCTTATGATATATCACAGAGTCGGGCGAGTTGACATACTTCTGCTGCACGCCTTTCGTAGCTGCATCGAGTTTACGACCACCGAAGGCCACGACCTTGCCACTCACGTTCAGCCACGGGAAGATAGCTCGACCAGCAAAGCGGTCGATTAGCTGGGTGTTGGAAGAAGGTTGCTGGGTGTTTGCCTCGCGAACATAGCAAAGTCCTGTCTTGACGAGGAATTCGTCCTTGTAACCCTTGCGTCGTGCCTCGTTAGCCATGGCGTCGCGCTTGGTGAGGGCAAAGCCCAACATAAACTTCTCAATGATGTCGTCACGAATGCCACGACTGCGGAAATATTGCTTTCCAATAGCCTGGCCATCGACGTCGTTCTTCAAGATCTCATGGAAGTACTGGCAGGCCCACTCGTTGACGATGAACATCGACTCACGTTCGGTCTGTTGTTGTTTCTCTTCCGCCGTCAGTTCGCGTTCCTCTATTTCTATGTTGTACTTCTTGGCCAGCCAGCGCAGCGCCTCAGGATAGGTAATCTGCTCGTGCTTCATGAGGAAATTGACGGCATTGCCACCTTCACCGCAGGAGAAGCACTTGCAAATCTGACGAGCCGGCGACACCATAAACGACGGTGTCGTGTCGTCATGGAACGGGCACAGGCCCTTGTAGTTGACACCCGACTTGCGCAGATTGACAAATTCACCCACCACATCAACGATGTTGGTGGCTTCCATAATCTTGTCAACTGTCGCGCGGTCTATCATAATTATAGAGGTGAGAAGCTAGAGAAAGGTTATTGTTGCTGATGAGTGACGGCGGCACGCATCTCCTTCAGCAGGTCACTGGCAAAGATGAAGTCGGTGAGCCGCTGGTTGGTAGAGTGCATAATCTCGCTGCTGACACCTTGCCACTCCTTGTGCCCTTGGTAGATAAAGATGATGTTCTCACCAATACCCATCACGGAGTTCATATCGTGAGTATTAATGATGGTCGTCATGTTGAACTCCTGTGTAATGGAGTGCAGCAGATCATCGATAACCAGTGAGGTCTTGGGATCCAGACCGCTGTTCGGCTCATCGCAGAACAGATATTTGGGATTAAGGGCAATGGCACGGGCGATGGCCACACGTTTCTGCATACCACCGCTGATTTCGCCGGGATATTTCTCCTCAGCGCCCACCAGGTTGACACGGTCCAGACAGTCCATGGCCCGCTTGGTGCGCTCGCGGAGTGTCATCGACGAGAACATATCGAGCGGGAACATGACGTTTTCCAGTACTGTTAATGAGTCAAAGAGTGCTGCCGACTGGAAAATCATACCCATCTCACGACGCATGAGCACCTTTTCCTGTTTGGACATCTTCACGAAGTCACGACCGTCGTAGAGTATATGGCCGCTGGTAGGTTCGAAGAGTCCTACAAGGTTCTTCATGAGCACGGTCTTACCCGAGCCGGACTGTCCAATGATGAGGTTGGTCTTGCCGTCCTCGAACATGGTGCTGATATTCTTTAGCACCTGGACACCGTCGAATTCCTTATATAGATTCTGTACCTCTATCATGACAGTAGTTGTGTTAGGAATACATCAGAGAAAAGGATGAGCGTACTGGAGCACACCACGGCATCAGTCGACGCCTTGCCGACATTCACGGAACCGCCCTCAACGGTATAGCCGAAGTAGGACGGGACAGCGGTAATGATAAAGGCAAAGAACTGGCTCTTGATGATGCTCATCCACATGAACCAGGGCACGAAGTTGTGCTGCAAGCCCAGCGTCAGGTCGTCGGGTACGATGATATGAGCAATGAAAGCGGTGCCGTATGCACCAATAATACCCATCGCCGACGAGAAAATGACGAGGAAGGGCATGATGGTCAGCATACCGAGAATTTTGGGCAGTATCAGATAGCAGGCAGAGTTGACACCCATAATGTCCAAAGCGTCAATCTGCTGGGTAACACGCATCGTACCTATCTCGGAAGCAATGTTCGAGCCCACCTTTCCGGCAAGAATCAGACACATGATACTGCTGGAGAATTCCAGAAGCATGATTTCTCGTGTGGTATAGCCTGCCACCCAACGAGGCATCCATGGCGATTCGATGTTCACCTTCATCTGAATGCAGATAACGGCACCGATAAAGAATGAGATCAGCAGTACGATACCGATGGAGTTGACACCCAACTGGGCCATCTCCTTGACATACTGTTTCCAGAACATACGAAACCGCTCCGGGATAGAGAATGTACGTCCCATGAGTAGCATAAACTTGCCGAACGTTGTCAGGGCATTGTAAAATAGTCTAATCATTGTTGTTGCTGTCTTTCCTCCTCTAATTCCTTACGTCGCTTGGCCTCGGCCAGCTCCTCGAAGTTTTTCTTCTGCAGCACGAAATTGGAACCGAGGTATTTCTCCTTCACGATGGGGTTCACGGCCAACTCCTCCGGCGAGCCCTTGAACAGGATGCGTCCCTCGAAGAGCAGGTAGGCGCGGTCGGTAATGTTCAGCGTCTCGTGCACGTTATGGTCGGTAATCAGGATGCCGATATTACGGTATTTCAGTTGCCATACAATCTGCTGGATATCCTCCACGGCAATGGGGTCAACACCGGCAAAGGGCTCGTCGAGCATGATGAACTTCGGCTCGATGGCCAGACAGCGGGCAATCTCCGTACGGCGACGCTCACCACCGGAAAGCTGGTCGCCCTTGTTCTTACGAACCTTGCCCAAACGGAACTCCTTGATCAGGCTCTCCAGTTTCTCCAACTGGTATTCACGAGGCCTGCCAGTCATCTCCAGCACGCTGAGGATATTGTCTTCCACAGACATCTTGCGGAACACGCTGGCCTCCTGAGCCAGATAGCCGATACCTGCACGAGCACGCTTGTAGACAGGATATTCCGTCACGTCCTCGTCACCGAGATAGATATGACCGCCATTCGGTACGATCAGTCCTGTTGTCATATAGAATGATGTCGTCTTACCGGCACCGTTAGGTCCCAGCAGACCTACTATCTCGCCTTGTTTGACGTCAAAACTCACGTCGTTCACCACGGTACGCTTACCATACCGTTTGACAAGTCCTTCCGTACGCAGCACCAGCTGCTCCTGTTTTCCATTCTCCATAATCGGGTGCAAAGATACAAAGAAGACTGCAAAAAGCCAAATTTATTTGCCCTTTTTTGATGACAAAACGCGGCCTCTATCAGTCCTTAGTATATAATGCGCATGATGAAAAAGTTATTCCTTACATGGATGTCTGCCGTTGCTCTCTGTAGCACGGCTCAGACTTACGAGACCCAGTATGAACGACCGGTGAGCGACCTGATGACGGACGTGCAACGGCAGTTTAACGTTCGTTTCAAGTATAATGTCGACACCGTTGGCAAGCGATTGCCCTATGCCGACTTCCGCGTCCGGCCCTACTCCATCGAGCAGACGCTGGACAACATCTGCAAGTACTTCGACTGGAACTGGTGGAAGCAGTCGGGCAATGTCTATAAGATTAAGCCCTACGAATATCCCCGCCGCCACGAGGCTGAAGGCAGACAGATGCTAGACTGGTTGTCGTCCCTCTATAGTAACAAGGTTGAATGGGAGGCTCGTCGCGACTCGTTACGGAAGGAGGTGCGCCAACGTCTGGAATTGGACGCATTCCTCGATTCCTGTACGTTGAAGCCACAGCTATCGAAGATTCGCAAGCACGATGGCTACACCACGCAGAACATCTGCATCGAATTGACCCCAGGTCAGCACCTCTTCGGCACAATCTATGCTTCCTCGAAGAAAGGAAAGCACGCCTTGATAGTATGCCCTGACGGCCACTGGCCTTATCGTTATCGTAAGGACGAGCAGCAGCGGTTGGGGACCCTGGCCCGCATGGGTGCCGTTTGTGTAGACTTTGACCTCTACGGCTGGGGCGAGAGCGAGAAAGAAGTGGGTGCCGAGGCGCACCATACCAGTCGGGCTCACGTCTATCAGGCTGCCTGCGGCTATGTGCTGCTGAACTATATGCTCAAGACCCGCAAAGACATTGACCACAGCCGCATCGGTGTTTGTGGCGGCAGCGGCGGAGGCACGCATACCGTTCTGCTCTCGCTGCTTGACGAACGCGTGACGGCATCGGCTCCCGTAGTACATCTCGCCTCACACTTCGACGGCGGTTGTCCGTGTGAGAGCGGCAAACCCGTACAACTCTCGGCTGGTGGCACCTGCGAACCGGAACTGGCTGCCGTCATGGCTCCCAAGCCCATGCTTATCGTGAGCGACGGCGGCGACTGGACATCATCCGTTCCCACGCTGGAATTCCCTTATCTGCAGCGCATCTACGGCTTCTATGGTGCGCAGGACAAGGTACGCAACGTGCATCTTGAAAAGGAACGCCACGACTTCGGCAAGAACAAGCGGCAGGCCGTCTACGACTTCTTCATCGACGTCTTCGGACTGGACCGCACCATGCTGGACGAGAGCAAAATCGAGATTGAACCCGACGCCGCTCTCAAATCCCTCTACAAATAACCTCTCACCCCTGACTTCTCATCTCTAAAAATATGAAACGCATACTTATCGTCCTCACCATCCTCTTCTCCGTTAGCTGCGGCTCGGTTGCAGCACGTTACCGGTTGTGGTATGACCGTCCTGCCATGACGTGGACACAGGCGCTACCCATCGGCAATGGCATCATGGGTGGCATGGTGTTTGGCACCCCAGCCGTAGAGCGCATCCAACTGAATGAGGAAACGCTCTGGGCCGGACAGCCCAACAACGTTATCAACCCCTCTGCGAAAGCCAATCTGCCCAAGGTACGCCAGCTCATCTTCGAAGGCAAGTACAAGGAAGCACAGAAGTTGGCTGACGACAAGGTGATGCCTCATTCTGCAGGCAAGAATATGGGTATGCCTTATCAGCCTTTCGGCGATGTCTTCATCTCCATGCCCGGCCACGCCGACTACAGTGACTACGAACGCTGGCTGGACTTAGACAGCGCTAAGGTGGTGAGCCGCTATGTCTCCAATGGCGTCGAGTACCGCCGCGAGGTAACGGCGCCCATGGGACCGATTCCCGTCGTCACCGTACACTTGACAGCAAGCCGGAAAGGAATGCTGACCTTCACCGCCCACATGACATCACCCCACGAGAACGTTCTCATCGGTACCGATGCCCACGCCACCTTATATAATAATGTGTCCGACGGTTCCGCCGTCGGAGACGCCTATCTCCATGGTGTCTCTTCCAAGCACGAGGGTCTGAAGGGCAAGGTTCGCTTTATGGGGCGCATGGCCGTTGAGACCAACGGCGGGACAGTAACCTGCTCGAATGGTGTCATCAGCGTGACTGGGGCCGACGAGGCGGTGGTGTTCATTGCCATCGGCACGAACGTCAAGAACTACAAGGACATCACCGGCGACGAGGTTGCACAGGCCAAGGAACGCTTGGAAGCAGCCCGCAACTGGGGATACGGCCGTCTGCAGACCGTCCATACCAATGTCTATACGGAATACTACAACCGCGTCAAACTGGACTTAGGCGAAGACCGCTTCCCTCGCCTGTCGATGGACAAGCGCATCGAGCGCTTCAGTGCGGTCAGCGGTTCCCCCGCTGACAACCACCTTGTTGCCACCTACTTCCAGTTCGGACGCTACCTGCTCATCTCGTCGTCGCAGCCCGACAACATGAACCCCGCCAACCTGCAGGGCATCTGGAACGACAAGATGTTTCCTTCGTGGGACTCGAAATACACGACGAACATCAATCTCGAGATGAACTACTGGCCGGCAGAGGTGACGAACCTCTCAGAACTGAACGAGCCGCTGTTCAAGCTCATCCGTGAAGTAAGCGAGCAAGGCAGGCAGACAGCCCGCGACATGTATGGTGCCGACGGATGGGTCTTGCATCACAACACGGACCAATGGCGCATCACCGGTCCTGTAGACCATGCCCAGACGGGATTGTGGCCGATGGGCGGTGCATGGCTATGTCGCCACCTGTGGGAACATTATCTTTATACGCGCGATGAAGCCTTCCTTCGTCAATACTACCCTATCATACTGGGCGCTGCCACCTTCTTTACGCAGACCCTGCAGAAGCACCCGACGAAAGGCTGGCTGGTAGTCTGTCCGGGAGAGTCGCCAGAACATGGCGGCAAGGGGCGCGGCACAGCGCTGGATGCCGGTGTGACGATGGACAACCAACTGGTGCGTGAACTCTATACCAACGTCCTCGAAGCCGCCAGGATTCTGGGCGACGACAATGCTCAATTGTCAATCATCAAAGCTCAATTGAAAGAGCTTGCTCCCATGCAGATAGGCAGTTGGGGACAGTTGCAGGAATGGCTCGACGACCTCGACGACCCGAAGGACGACCACCGTCACTTCTCGCACCTTTATGGGCTGTTCCCCTCTAATCAGATATCCCCCTACCGCACTCCGGAGCTGTGGGAGGCTGCCCGCAAGTCGCTAACGGCCCGTGGTGACGTCTCGACAGGCTGGAGCATGGGCTGGAAAGTATGCTCTTGGGCACGACTGTTAGACGGCGAGCATGCCTACAAGCTCATCAGGGACCAGTTGACGCTGACGGCCGACACCTTCCTGATATTCGGTGCTACGAAACAACGTGGCGGCACGTATCCCAACATGTTCGACGCCCATCCGCCCTTCCAGATTGACGGCAACTTCGGCTGTACGGCAGGTATCGCCGAGATGCTGATGCAAAGCTACGACGGCTTCATCTATCTGTTGCCTGCCCTCCCCGCTGTATGGAAGGACGGAAGTGTCAAGGGACTGGTGGCCCGTGGCGACTTCGAGATAGACATGAACTGGAAGGACGGCAAGCTGACACAGGCCGTGGTGCGCTCGAACAAGGGCGGCAACTGTCTGCTGCGCAGCAACACGCCACTCAAGGGCAAAGGGCTGAAAAAGACAAAAGAAACAAACCTGTACACGCTGTCTACCAAGGCGGGCGTGGCATATACGATTCAAGGACTATGAAGAAACTTATGATGATACTGAGCCTTGCGTTGCTGACGGTATCGGCACAGGCAGGCAAGCCATGGGACAATGGCAAACTTTGTGTTTCGGATAACCAGCGTTATCTGCAGTTTGAGAACGGACAGCCCTTCTTCTGGCTGGGCGAGACGGGATGGCTGTTGCCGGAACGTCTGGACCGCGCCGAGGCGGAGTGGTATCTGCAGAGCTGCGCCAAGGCGGGCTACAATGTCGTGCAGGTGCAGACCATCGACGGCGTTCCTGCCTATAACATCTACGGACAGATGTCGAACCCCGATGGCTGGAACTTCAAGGACATCAACAAGAAGGGTGTCTATGGCTATTGGGACCACATGGACTACATCATCGACCGTGCCGCCGACCACGGCATCTACATCGGCATGGTGTGCATCTGGGGCGGACTGGTGAAGGACGGCAAACTCTCCGTAGAGGATGCCAAGAAGTACGGCACGTTCCTCGCTAACCGTTACAAGGACAAGCCCAACATCATCTGGTTCATGGGCGGCGACATCCAGGGCGACATCAAGCCTGAGGTCTGGGAGGCGCTGGCCACTACCATCAAGAGCATCGACAAGAACCATATCATGACCTATCACCCCCGTGGTCGCTATACGTCTGCCCGCTGGTGGAGCAAGGCCAAGTGGCTCGATTTTCACACCTTCCAGAGCGGACATCGTCGCTACGGACAGCGCATGGGCAATGCCGACTACCCCATTCCCGACAATACGGAGGAGGACAACTGGATGTATGTGGACTCCACCTGGAAGTACAATCCCATCAAGCCCGTGCTCGATGCAGAGCCCAGCTATGAGGATATTCCCATTGGTCTGCACGACCCCAACGAGGGTCGCTGGCAGGACTATGACGTGCGCCGCTATGCCTACTGGAGCGTCTTCGCTGGCAGCTGCGGACACACCTACGGCCACAACGCCATCATGCAGATGCTGAAGCCGGGCTATCCCACCTCGTACGGCGATGCCGGCGATGTAAAAACCTGGTATCAGGCCCTGCACGACCCTGGGTTCTCGCAGATGCAGTACCTGAAGCGCCTCATCCTGTCGTTCCCCTACTTCGAGCGCGTGGCTGACCAAAGCATCATTCACGACAACGGCGCACAGTACAACCGACTCATTGCCACACGAGGCAACGACTACCTGCTGGTGTACAACTACAACGGCAACAGCATGAAGGTTGACCTGACGAAAATCAGCGGCTCCAAGAAGAACGTCTGGTGGATGACGGCCGCTAC